>Ga0256834_1000063_pt1 | contig 70191 bp, 59 predicted proteins | sample 4281140metaG_FD_190536 | JGI IMG/M metagenome (GOLD analysis project Ga0256834, IMG submission 190536) | Hydrothermal vent microbial communities from East Pacific Rise, Pacific Ocean - 4281-140 | ecosystem: Environmental > Aquatic > Marine > Hydrothermal vents | place: Pacific Ocean: East...
TTCGATTGCTGTCTTCGGGATCGATTCTGCGGTTGCGTTTACTGCGGTGATTGGCCCGCTGGTCGAAGTGCCAGCTTTGATCGGGTTGGTGAATGTGTCCTTCTGGTTGCGGAAAAAATACTACCCAAAAGTCGAATCTTGTTGATAAATGGAATAGGGAGTTCAGAACGCAAACAGAGCTTTTCACTTCTGTCCTGACAACCCGATAGCCTCTTGAAAAAAGTTTTAATTTTCATTTTGCGTTCTTGCTTTTTAAGCTTCTCTCAGTTATCCTCCGCGCCATGTTCCGTTGCGTAATTTTATTAGTCAGCATCATCTGGGCGTCTCTGCTGCTCCTATCCTGGAGTGGGCCGACAGAGACATCAGCCCAACCGACATCCGTTATTAATAATGCCTCCTGATTTCAGGGGGCGTTTTCAATTATAGCGGTCGCCCTGGCGAGAGCCTCGCCTGGCAAACTCCGCATCAATTGCATTTAGTACTTCCCATTTCTTCAACGACCAGAGCGGTGCCAGCAATTGGTCCCGGGGTCCGTCGCCAGTCAACCGGTGGATCAAGGTTGCAGGATGCAGCCGTTCAACAACATCGACCGCCAATTCTACATACTCATCCATTCCTAACAACTGGATCTTATCCTCGACATACAAATCACCAAGCGGTGTATGCCGGAGAATGTGGAGCAGATGCAGCTTGACACCGTCGACCTGCAATTCCGCGAGGATCTCCGCGGTTGCCAGCATATCAGCACGGCTCTCACCGGGGAGCCCAAGAATCACATGGACACATACGCGCAGACCACGTGCCTGAGCCTCTTTACAAGCCCTGGAAAAGGTTGCAAAATCATGGCCGCGCCGTAACCATTCAAGGGTTCGATCGTGGCTGCTCTGCAGGCCCAGCTCAAGCCAGAAGTAGGTCTTCTGGTGATATTCGCCGAGCAGGTCGAGGACATCTGCAGGAACACAGTCAGGCCGTGTGCCAACCGCCAGGCCAACGATGTCATCTACAGCCAGGGCTTCATCATAAAGGGTCCGTAATTGACTCACCGGGGCGAGAGTATTGGAAAATGGCTGAAAGTAGGCCATGAATTGACCAGCTTTATACTTGCGGCTCATAACTTCTTTGCCCTGTTCAATCTGTTCAGAAACACTCAACTGTCGTTCAATACCGACCGCCCCTGAGCCTCCTGGGTCGCAAAAAAGGCAGCCTGAGCCGGTCCTTCCACCATCGCGATTCGGACAGCCAAAGCCAGCATCAATGGAAATCTTGTGAACTCGATGACCAAAACGTTTTTTAAGATGCTCTGAATAAAGCTGATAGGGTTTCATTGTCATAACTATGCCATTGCTGTCTGACAAGGGCAAGAGGACAAACCCTTTTCTGCGATTGCAGTGAGTCATCTGACTGGTATACTTAATAGGTTTCCAGCCCCGACATTATGAACAAGATTCGGCGCATTCTTGCACAATCTTGATTTCTACCTGTTCAGGTTCAACCTCATGGACTCAAGTCCAAAGGAGACTCCCTTGAAAGCTGTCATTATGGCCGGTGGCTTCGGCACCCGCATTCACCCCTTGACCATCAACACTCCCAAGCCGATGATCCCTCTGGTCAATCGGCCGATCATGGAACACATCGTCGTCTTACTGAAACAGCACGGCATTACCGACCTGGTCCTGCTGCTGTTTCATCAGCCTGAGATCATCAAGAAGTATTTTGGCGATGGCAGCGAATTCGGTGTCCACATCACCTATGTGATACCACTGGAAGATTACGGCACCGCTGGCGCGGTCAAGGCTGCAGCGCGCCATCTTGACGAGCGCTTTATGATTATCAGTGGCGACTTGCTGACTGATTTTGATCTCTCGAAGGTGATGGCTTTTCATGAGAAGAAGCAGGCCAAGGCCACGATTACCCTGACTTCTGTCACCGACCCTTTGCAATTCGGTGTTGTCATTACTGACAAGCACGCCCGTATCACCAAGTTTCTGGAGAAACCGGGCTGGGGAGAAGTCTTTTCCGACACCATCAACACCGGCATCTATATCCTGGAACCAGAAGTCCTTGAGCTGATCCCCGACGAAAAAAACCATGACTGGTCGCAAGATGTTTTCCCAAAAATGCTTAAAAATGATGACGCTCTCTTCGGTTGCGTTATGCAGGGCTACTGGGCTGATATCGGCAATACTGAAGCATACCTCGAAGCGTGTCAGGATATCTGTCATGGTAAGGTTGCCATGCAAATTACAGAACCTCCACGCACAGCAGACGGCACTATCTTTATCAGCCCTGACGCCCAGGTGGATGAGCAAGCCACGCTCTCCGGCATGGTCGTCCTCGGTGACAATACCCGCATCCAGGGTAACGCCCGGCTCACCAACTGTATGGTCGGCCGCAACTGTCTGATTGAAAAGGACGCCATCCTCGAGGATGCTGTCCTCTGGAACAATGTCTATATCAAAGCCGGCACCAGGGTCACTGGTGCCAACCTCGGTCACCGGGTCAGGGTTGGGCAGCGGGCAGTCATTGAATCAGGCGTTGTGGTCGCGGATGAAACAACGGTCGGCGATGAGGTTAACATTCGTCCTAATGTCAAAATCTGGCCACGCAAAGTCATTGAGAGCGGCTCTACGGTGTCCACCAACCTGATCTGGGGAGAAAAGTGGCGCAAGTCTCTCTTTGAGGGTGCTCTGGTCCGCGGCCTCACCAATGTTGAGATGACCCCGGAATTCTCAGCTCGCCTCGGAGCCGCCTATGGATCGACTTTACCCAAGGACAGCTACGTCCTGGCAGGCCGTGACGCCATCCGTTCATCACGCATGCTCAAGCGTTCCTTTGTCGGTGGATTGCTTTCCGCTGGAATCAATGTTCGTGACGTCAAGATGATTTCGCTGCCGGTACTGCGTTACAAACTGACCACTTCAGGTGAGTCCGGCGGTATCCACTTCCGCCAATCACCGGAAGATCCTGCTGCCACAGAAATCATTTTCTTTGATGGTGACGGCAACGAAATTCCCTCCGGGACCGCCAAAGGCATTGAACGTATCTATTTCAAAGAGAGCTTTCGTCGCGCCCACCATTCAGAACCCGGTGGCATCGAAGAACTACCCAGAATCTATGACTTCTACCGTGTGGGATTCCTACGCAACCTGGATGACAGCCTGCTACAGAAAACCTCACCCAGAGTCGTTCTGGACCTCAACCATTCACCCGCAGCGGACCTGCTACCGGACCTGCTGAATAACCTTGGTTTTGAAGTCACAGAATTAAATTCCCATGTTCACGAAAAAGCTATGGAAATGTCTGCTGATGAGCTGGAAACAGCTCTGGATCGTTTGGGCCGTATTGTCAAAACGCTCGAAGCCGATGCTGGCTTCTGGATCGGACCATCGGGTGAGAAAATCCGTCTGGTCAGTGGCAGCGGTCGCATCTTTTCCAGCCGTGAAGCACTCAGCACTTTGGCTGTTCTGGTCTGTGCGGCAGAGGAAGAAGGAGCTCTGGTTGTGCCAGTTTCTGCACCCCAGGCGGTGGATGCTTTGGCCCAAGCTGGAGGCATGACCGTACAACGCACGCGCTCCGATGGACACTCGCTGGTCGCAGCGGCTAGTAACGGCCAGACATGTTTTGTCGCCTCGATGGACGACCGCTTCGGCTTCCCGGGATTACAACCACACTTCGACGGGCTTTTCTCGGTTGCCAAGATTATGGAACTCAGCACCCGGGCTGGGCTATCCCTGGACCAGGCCTTTGCCAAACTGCCTCGACATACCTATCATCACCTGCAACTGCCCTGCCCATGGGAGAGCAAAGGTGGATTGATGCGACGCATGAGTGAAGATGCCGCCGATCAACAGGCTTCCTTTATCGATGGTGTACGCATCGACACGGATCGAGGCTGGGTTCTGGTTCTGCCGGACCAGCACCGACCGATCGCTCACATTTATGTGGAAGCCATCGAACAAATCGACGCTGATTCTCTACGCGACATCTACCGGGAGAAAGTTTCCGGCTGGCTTCAAGAGCTGGCAGAGGCTTAGGAAACTTATCCAGGATGTCCCAGTCTCTTGACAAAAAACTGCTGCTGAATCGGCACACACGTCATCAACTCTACAAAGCGGGACGGAAAGAGTTGACTGAAGAGTTGCATGACGTCAATGCGGCTCGAAACTTGGCCCTCTGGCACCAGAGTTCAGGGGCTGAGACCTACCTGTTCACCCTGTTGACAGCAGCGGCAAGACAAATGGCCCGACACTACTTTGTCCAGCTGGGGCTACAACCTGGCCTCGACACAGTCGACCTAGCTGGAACAACGTATGATTTGCCGGGACTGAGCACAGCGTACCGCGCCTTTCTTCACTGCTACCCCGGCAAGGAGCTGGAAAATGCAAGAGCTCCCGGAGCAACAGCAGCAGAAGTCCTCTCTCGCCAATGTTTACTTGCCGAGCTTTTTGTCCTTGACGCTCTGCTTGACAACCCGGCCGTCCAATCCTTTCAGGATCTCTTTGATGACACCGAGCTGAGTTCGCGCTGCGATTACCATGATCTGATTGAACGGCTCATGACACTGCCGAAACCATCACCGCAGGATAAACTCTGGAGGCAGAGCCTTCCGGAACTGCTTCGTGCACCGATGCGTACGGCTCCACATAGTCTGGCTGAACAGGTCGCTTACATTGCCCGGCACTGGGCAGCGTGGTTGCCAGAGAGCATCGTCGCGGACATGCAGCTTGCTGGTGCGATTGCGGCAGAAGAGAACCGACCACATCTCCCCGGACCGGGGCCATCATCCTCCCCTCTGTTCGGTAAAGAAGACGGCAGCGATGCTCCGTCAGCATTTACTGCTGATATTGACTGGATGTCCAGCACCGTCTTGCTGGCCAAATCAATCTATGTCTGGCTCGATCAACTGAGCAGTCGCTACCAACGTGCCATCACCACGTTGGATGATATTCCGGATGAGGAATTGGCTTGCCTGGCACATTGGGGCTTCAACGCGCTCTGGCTGATCGGTATCTGGGAGCGTTCCGAGGCCTCAAAACGCATTAAGCAACTTAGCGGCAATCCGGAAGCGGAGGCCTCGGCCTACGCCCTGCATGCGCACCGGATTGCTGCAGATTTGGGTGGCGAAAGCGCCCTGCAGGACTTTGAACAACGTTGTCACAATCACGGTATTCGTCTGGCTTGTGACGTCGTCCCCAATCACACTGGTATAGATTCCGAATGGGTCAGACAACACCCTGACTGGTTCCTGCAGACCGACCAACCACCATATCCGGCCTACCGCTTCAGTGGACCTGACCTTTGCGATGCTGCCGAGATCAGCATCCGTATCGAGGATGGCTACTGGGACCATAGCGACGCCGCAGTGGTTTGTGAATATCACAATCAGCACACCGGAGAGCGCCGTTACATCTACCACGGCAACGACGGCACCCATATGCCATGGAACGACACAGCCCAGCTCAACTTCCTCCTGCCGGAAGTGCGCCAAGCCATGAGTGACCTGATCGTCAGCATCGCCCAGCGCTTCAGCCTGATCCGTTTCGATGCCGCCATGACTCTGGCTCGCAAACATTTCCGCCGGCTCTGGTTCCCGACGCCGGGTAGCAGCGCCGGAGTACCGTCACGTTCAACCTTCTGGCTGTCTGATGCCGACTTTGATGAGGCTTTCCCGGTCGAATTCTGGCGGGAGGTGGTTGATCGCGTCAATCGCGAAGCCCCGGATACCCTGCTGATTGCCGAGGCTTTCTGGTTGATGGAGAGCTACTTTGTGCGCAACCTCGGCATGCACCGGGTCTACAACAGTGCTTTCATGAATATGCTCAAGCGCGAGGAGAACGCCAAATACCGTAAGATCCTTAAAGATACCCTGGCTTATAATCCGGAGATCATGAAGCGCTATGTCAATTTCATGAACAACCCGGATGAAGCCACTGCCGTTGAGCAGTTTGACAAAGGCGACAAATATTTTGGCGTCGCCACCTTACTCGCCACCCTCCCCGGTTTGCCGATGTTCGGCCATGGCCAAATCGAGGGTTATCGGGAAAAATACGGCATGGAGTATCGTCGTGCCTACTGGGATGAATCACCGGATACCGGTTTTGTCACACATCATGAACAGCAGATTTTTCCACTGTTGCGCATCAGGCAACTTTTCTCCGGCGTTGAACACTTTTCTCTTTATGATTTTACTAGCGCGCAGGGTGTCGATGAAAACGTCTACGCCTTCAGCAACGGTCCTGCCGGGGAAAAAGTCCTGGTCGTCTACAACAATGCTGCACATTACACGGAAGGACGACTGCATCAGGCCGCACATCAGGCCGCACCGGAACAAGAAGGCAAAGCACAGCCAATGCCACCTCTCTGGCAGGAACTTGGCCTGGACCCTGCGCACGGCCAGTATTGTCGTTTTCGCAACTTGCAAGGAGTTGAACAGCTACGACAAGTCAAACAGTTGACCAAAGGTCTTGATCTTCAATTGGCAGCTTATGAACACCAGGTTTTTCACGACTTTCAACTTCTTGACGATGCGGATGGCGACTGGAAGAATCTTCACCAGAAATTGCAGGGCCGAGCGGTGGATAACCTCGATCGCGAGTTACTGCAAATGCGCCATCAACCACTCTGGCAAGCATTTACTCGACTGCTAGACCCGGAGCGTCTACGTGTACTGGCTGGTGGATTGACAGCATCACTACCACCTGAGCCTATCAAGACGTTGATCACAGAGTTAAACGAAGAACTTTTTATTTTTGCTACCACCCTACGCTCCTCAGCAGAATTGCACGGTGAAGGATCTCCCGCATGTGACAATCTGGATGACGTTCTGGCAATTCTGCCTGGCTGGTTGACCGAGCTTTCCACGGAGGAACTGCCAGGAAGACTGTTGACAAATGCGTGGCACGGCAGCCGCACACAGGTCGGTTTGGGCGTGCCGATCCTTGGCTGGCTACTGCTGAATTGCCTGGGTAAAACAGTGGGGTTCTCTGCTAACGTCAGCGTCATGGAGACTCTTAGCCGCTTCGGACTTGACTTTGCCTGGCAGGAGAGCGCGACGACCACGGAGCACAGAAGAAATGTTTTCCTTGCCACGTTACTGTTGCAGACAGCCACACTTTCCCCTCACCCGGCGACTTGCGATACTGCGTTTGCCGAACTCTGCAATGATCCCGGAAACGCCAGATTTCTCAACATCAACAAACATGCAGACGAAACCTGGTTTTCGCAGGAAGGCATAACTGCCCTTGCAGGGGTTGTCGCTCTGCAGGCTGAAATAATGCAATTTCCGAGGAGAAAAGATGGAAAGAGAACCGACGAACAGGCAGTCATCATTGCAGATATCCTGCGCCAACGTTTGGCGCGCGCTGCTGCCGTCGGCTACCGACTGGATAAATTTCTACTTTTAGGTTAGAATGCGCCCCTGAAATGATCAACTTAAGCCATGAAAATAATCATGTCTGATCCGGCGCTGAAACTACTCATGGTCGCCTCGGAAGCAGCGCCCTTTGCCAAGACCGGCGGACTGGCAGATGTCGTCGGCTCTTTGCCACCGGCCTTACGTGCTCTGGGTCACGATGTGCGCCTGGTTATGCCTTGGTATCGCGTCGTGCGCGGCATCACCGGTAGCCTCCGCCTGAGCAGGAGAAAGATACCTGTCCCCATGGGAGGGCGCATTTACCTGGTAGGTTACCGTACGGGTGAAATCCAGGGCGTTCCAGTCTACTTTATTGACGTTCCGGAATTTTACGACCGACCGGAACTCTATGGTGAACAGGGTCAGGACTATCCGGACAATGCTGAACGCTTCGGGCTGCTCAGCCGGGCGGCTCTCGAACTCGTTCGTCACCTCGAATTTGCCCCGGACGTCATTCACGCCCACGACTGGCAAGCAGGTCTGGTTCCGGTTTATCTGCATCAGCAGCTCTGGCGCGATCCTTTTTTTGCCGGAACCGGCAGCCTTCTCAGCATTCACAACCTCGGCTACCAGGGGATCTTTCCGCCAGAAGCCAAGCGAGTCCTTGGCCTTGATGATACTTTGCTCGCCAATGACCGCCTTGAATACTATGGCAAAATTTCCCTGTTGAAAGGCGGAATCAGCTTTGCAGATCAGGTCAACACCGTCTCTCCGACCTATTGTCGGGAGATTCAAACACCAGAGCGCGGTATGGGCCTGGATGGTCTGCTGCGTTCACGGGCAGACCGACTGCATGGCCTTTTGAACGGACTTGACGGCAACCTGTGGTCACCGGCCAACGACCAGGCCTTGCCGCATACCTATACGGCAAAGGACTTGTCCGGCAAAAGGGCCTGTAAAAAAGCCTTGCAGCAGGAGCTTGGCCTGCAGCTCACAGCGAATGTACCGATTGCCGCCATGATCACACGGCTTGATTCCCAAAAAGGTATTGAGCTGGTCCTTGAGAGTTGGGATCGAATCCTGCGGCATAACTTGCAACTGATTATCCTCGGCACCGGCAATCCCGAGCTTGAGCGGCGCCTTGCCGACGCTGCGGAGTATTATCCTGGGCAGGTGCGCGTTCTGTTGCGTTTTGACGATGCCTTATCGCGGCGCATCTATGCCGGCAGCGACCTGTTTCTGATGCCGAGCCGCTATGAACCCTGCGGTCTGGGTCAATTGATCGCCCTGCGCTACGGCTCGGTTCCTCTGGTTCATGCGACAGGCGGACTTGCCGATACGATTGTTGACCCGCAGGCATCAGCAAAGCGGGGCAACGGGTTCGTGTTCCATGAATACCGTCACAGCAGCCTTTTAGAATGTCTGGAGAGGGCGCTGGCGACTTATGCCAAACCAAAGGATTGGCGAAAACTGATGTTGCAGGGCATGACTCAGAACATGACCTGGGCTCATGCGGCGAGACAATATGTAGACCTCTACCGATCATGCGTTGATGTGGGGTCAGGAATAAAGGAATTTCAATGACGGACCAGCAAGATAACGCGACTGAACCACTGCAACCGGAAATAGAGGCAAAGGAAGAACGTTTTCCAGAGCTTGCTGAACTTGAAGAAAAAATTCAGCGTCGTCTGCGCAGCAACCAGCGCTTCCTGGAGCGATTCATGGACGAAGACTACGATGATCTGGATGACGATGAAGTCGACAGTGACGTCGGAGAGGACGATCCGGAACAGATGGAAGAGTTATAGACCCGGCGGAGAAATTACAGGAGGGTGTCCAGGTACTCTTGCCATTCGACCGGCAGCAGATCGCGTTTGCGCGTATTGCACTCTTTGCAGGCCGGTACACAGTTGCCACGTGTGCTCCGACCGCCGCGCACCAGCGGCACGACATGATCCAGTGTCAGCTCACCCGGAGCAAAATGGGCAGCGCAATAATGACAGAGACCGGTGGCAATCCGGTTACGCCACCACTGGGAACGACGTAACTCACGGGCTTTTTGCCGCTCACGGCGCAACTGTTCTTCGGGGATGTCAGCAAAGAGATTCATGACATACAGGATACAGAATAGAGCAAAAAGCTACAATAGGGTTTTCTGCGACATGCTCTATTGCTGCTGTGCGCACACTCAATCAAGGGACCTTAGATGAATATACTCGTTGTCGGCGCAGGTCAGGTCGGTTACTTCCTCTGCGAACGACTCTCTCTGGAAGGCCACGAAGTCACCCTGATTGATCGTGATCAGGAAAACCTCACCGCCGCTCAGGATCGTCTCAATGTGCTCGGCATTCTCGGCAATGGCGCCAGCGCCGAGACCATGGAACAAGCCGGCATCAAGGAGACAGACATTGTCATGGCCGTTACTAACCTTGATGAGGTCAACATTCTGTCCTGTCTGTTGGCACGGGAATATGGCGTTGGTAAACGTATTGCCCGTGTCAAGAGCATCGATTATCTGAGCCGGGGTGCCGTGCTCTCCAAAGACAAGCTCGGTATCGACCTGATGATCAACCCTGACGATGCCGTGGCCGATGAGTTGGCTAACCTGGCCGCTCGAGCGGGGACTTTTGATGTCGCCGAATTTGTTGGTGGTGAGATCCAGTTTCTAGGCTATCGGATCACCAAAGACAGCCCGCTGTGCGACTTGACTCTAAAAGAACTTGGTGAGCTTCGCGGTATGTACCGCTTCGTTGTCGTTGCCATCACACGCCAGGGTCACACCATCATTCCTCGTGGCGACGACACCATCCAGGTGGGCGACAGCATCTTCATCTTTGCTCACAAAGAAGAGCTGCCTGCGATCCAATACCTGTTGCAGATCAAAGAGGAGAAGCGACGAGGATCCCAACGGGCCTTTATTCTCGGTGGCGGCCGCATAGGTCTGCGTGTCGCCCGCAATCTGGAGGAGCGCAATTTTATCGTTCGCCTGGTGGAACGCGATCAGGAACGCTGTGAGAAACTCTCGGCAAAACTGAAAAAAACCATGGTTATTCATGCTGAGGGTACCGACATCCGGGTTCTGCTTGACGAAGGAGTTGCTGACGCCGATGTTTTTATAGCTGCAACTGAAAACGATGAGACCAATATCCTCTGCTCTCTCCTTTGCAAGCATCACGGCACCCAACGCACCCTCAGCCTGGTCAACCGGCCTGAATTTCTCGACCTGGCACCTTCTCTGGGTGTTGACGCCTGTGTCTCACCACGGCTTTCGGCCGCAGGCGCTATTCTTAAATTCGTCCGCCGTGGTAATGTCATCTCTCTGGCCACAATTGAAGGCAGTAACTCGGAAGTTCTGGAGATTGAAGTCAAAACCGGTAGCCAGATCATCGATACACCGCTCAAAGATCTCAGTTTCCCACGCGGTGCCATCATCGGTGCAATTGTTCACAAGAAGAGCTACGAAATTCCAGATGGCGAGAATTGTCTCAAGGTTGGTGACCGGGTTCTAGTCTTTGCCTTGCCGGAAGCTCTGGCCAAGGTCGAAAGGTTCTTCGAATAGATGAACATCACCCTGACCCTGCGCATACTGGGCGCCCTACTGCTCTTTCTGTCCATAGCCCTGCTTTTCCCGGTGCCTTTTTCCTGGTTTTATGGCGACGGCGCTGCGAATTCTTTTATCCTTTCCGCTGTTATTTCAGCAGGGTGCGGTGGGCTGCTGTTCAGTAGATTTCGTTCCGAAACCGACCTCTCTGTCCGCGAAGGCTTTGCCGTCGTTACTTTCGGCTGGACCTTTTTTGCTCTCTTCGGCGCACTCCCCTTTGTTTTCTCCGGCGCAATCCCCTCATATATCAACGCCTTTTTCGAGACCATGAGCGGTTTCACCACCACCGGCTCAACGATTCTTATCGATATTGAGGCGTTACCGCCAAGCCTGCTGCTGTGGCGTTCACTGACACAATGGCTTGGCGGCATGGGGATCATTGTCCTTTCCCTTGCCATTCTGCCAATGCTCGGCGTCGGCGGCATGCAGCTTTTCAAAGCCGAAGTTCCCGGGCCGACCGCCGACCGTTTGAAGCCGCGCATTCAGGACACCGCCAAGCTGCTCTGGGGGGTTTACCTTCTGCTTACTGTGGCTGAGATCCTCATGCTGATGTTCGGTGGCATGAGTTTCTTTGATGGCATAAACCACGCCTTCACTACCATGGCTACCGGCGGGTTTTCCACCAGAAATGCTTCTGTGGCCGCTTACAACAGTGCCTACATAGACTGGGTCATCACCTTTTTCATGTTTATGGCTGGAGTCAACTTTTCCCTTCATTACCTGGCTTTACGTGGTCGGATCGGCGACTTTATTCGTAATGAGGAGTTTTTATTTTATAGTGGCCTGCTCATGGTTGGAACCATCCTGATTACCTTACTCAACATGGGCAACACCTATCCTGACTTACTCGACAATCTGCGTTTTAGTGCCTTTCAGGTTGTCTCAATTATGACCACCACCGGTTTCGGTACTGCGGACTACGAACTCTGGCCGGTCCTCAGTATATACCTGTTGGTTTTTATGATGTTTATTGGCGGCTGTGCCGGTTCCACTGGTGGCGGCATGAAAGTCGCTCGTATTTTACTGATTTTTAAACACGCCCAGGTGCAGGTTTTCCGACTGATCCATCCACGTGCCGTACGCCTGGTAAAACTCGGCGATCGTCCAGTGGACAAGGAAGTAATGCAGTCGATCCTGGGCTTCTTTGCACTTTATATGGGGGTCTTTGTTGCCGCATCCTTCATCATGGCCGGAACCGGCATGGACCTGCCATCGGCCGGTGCCTCAGTCATAGCCACCCTGAGTAATATCGGTCCGGGACTCGGTTCGGTCGGGCCCACCGACAACTTCGCGCATGTCCCGGCGTTTGGCAAGCTGGTGCTTGCCTTCTGCATGCTGTTGGGACGACTGGAACTCTTCACCGTGCTGGTGCTGGTATTCCCGAGCTTCTGGCGAAAATGATCGCACTATGGCCTTCAAACCCAAAGCAGCTATCTTCAAAAAGCTGCGTTACCGACTCCTCATTTATCTGGTCACTGCGCTGATCCTTATCATGCCTATTCGCACCGCTCTCGAGCAGCATTTTCTCTATTTTCCGGAATCTCTCCACGTGGCAACCCCGGCAACCGTGGGCCTGACTTACGAAGAGGTTGATTTCCAGGCCACTGACGGCAATCAACTCAACGGCTGGCTGATTCCGGGCCAGTCCGGAGCGCCGGTTGTGCTTTTCTGCATAGGCAATGCCGGCAATATTTCCCATCGACTGGAGACCATTCAACTGCTCCATGATCTGGGCGTTGCTGTGTTCATCATCAATTACCGGGGCTACGGCCCGAGCGAGGGGAAGACCAGCGAAGCAGGAACCTATCATGATGTCGCCGGTGCTATGGAATTTCTGCATAGACGTGGCTGGCCAGCAGAGCGGACCATCATCTTCGGCCGCTCACTGGGTGCCGCGATCGGTCTCGAAGCCGCCTTGCGTACGCCCCCTGCCGGTCTGATCATGGAATCGGCCTTCACTTCGATCAGCGCCATGGGCCGACACCACTACCCGCTGCTCAATCTTCTACTGGGCTGGCTGATCGACGCAAAGTACGATAACCTCGCAAAAATCGCCGCCTTGCAGAGTCCATTACTGCTCATCCATGGCAGGAATGACAGCGTCTGCCCACCACGAATGGCAGAGGAACTTTACGCACAGGCACCAGCAGAGAAACAGCTCCTCTGGATCCCCGGTGCCGACCATAACAACGGTTTTGTTGTGGGTGGAGAGCTCTACCGGCAAGCTCTGAGACAGGCGATTTTCCAGTGGACTGGTTTTACTGGAAATGCTGCGTAATGGTTTGCTCATAGTACTCAGGCTGGCAAAAGAACACATGCGTCAAGCAGGAGACCCTACCCATCAATCCCCCCTGTTTTACAGGACAAAGGGACGGTGTCGATATATTGATATTTAACCAAACCTCTCCCGCAACACATCATCCTCCTCAAAAAGATGCTGCCCGCGTTGTGCCGCCCGACTCACCGCAGAACGGGTAATCCCTAAACGTTTGGCAACTGAAGTTCCTGTTAAACGATAACGGCGGGTTGCCAGATAGCAGATCACTGCTTTAGCCTTGGCAATGGTTCTTGCTTTGTTAGGAAAGAACAGTTCATCCGTATCGACATTGTAATGTTTGGCAACCGTCGCAGTGATGTCACCAAGAGTTTTAGTGCGTTCTGTCAATTGCATCTGCTCCAGGATGCGTTCTACAAAGTGTCCCCCACCGAGAATGCGGTCATCATAAAGATCCTGATCAGTTAAGCTATCGTCAAACGTTTGGCTTGCTTTGCGTCCGCCTCTGGTGAGTTTGTCGCTCTTTTGCTGAAGACCATCGTTTAAAAACTGCAAATAGGCTTTTCTTGCCGTATTTTTGTGACGAGCAAACAGGGCGAAAATATCGTCTTCAGTGATGAGTTGATCTTTCCCCCGACCCATCATTTGCCGGTGGCCGCACCAGCGATAGTCAGTCAGGTCTCGTATGTCTGGAACCAACCTGGCGCGTACCGGATTGAGATGGACATAGCGAACCAGTTCCATCAGGTAGGCGTCACCGTCGCAGACGATTGATTTGTAGCGGTTTTGAAAAAGGTGGCCGGACCGTTTGTGACGATGGTTGAAAGAGACGGCATAGCCGGTCAGCAGTTTACGCATAAAGCGAGAAAGTGGCTGTAACGTTGGCATCAATAAGAGGTGGACATGATTATCGAGCATCGCCCAGGCGTAACAGATCGTTTGGGTTGCTTCCAAAACATGAGTCAGACGGTCAATGAAATCTTGGCGATCTTCGTCATCGAGAAAGATCTTGCGACGTTCAATGCCTCTGACGATGACGTGCTGTAGGAGGCCGGGGATGTCTATACGGGCTTGGCGTGGCATGGTGGGATAATAACAGGGGATGGAAGGTATGTCAATATATCAACAACGTCCCCTTTCATTTCACCACCGACACAGAACGCGAACAGAGCTAAAAAGAACAACGCCCAGATCTGATGACCCGGGCGTTGTTCCTGTTTCGGAGGTAGGAAGTTTTTCCTGTTTAGGTCTATACCACACAACTACTCAAAAAAATCTCACAGAGCGGATATCTGACAAGAACGTTCACGTCGGCTGAACATATACTTTAAAAGCCCAGTTCAGAAAATTTGCATGACATGTAAACCTTTTCGTACTTGCTACGTCCAATATCCCGATATCAACGAGACAGCAATTTTCTATAACTCAACAACAAAGGAGACTCTGATGAAAAATCGTACAAGTTATGCCATTTGCACTTTCGCAGCACTCATGCTCGCCCTGGTGGTTCCTGAAGTCGTAATGGCAAGAGGCGGTGGTGGTGGCGGGAATCAAGGTGCCGGCAATGCTTACCAACATCAATACAAACACCAGTATAAGAGCCAAGACCAGAGCATGGACCAGAACAGGAGTCAGAACATGGGTCAAAACGTGGGCCAAGGGCAAGGCCAAGGGCAGAACCTGGACCAGAGCCAAACTCGGCAACGCATCCAACTGCGCGACCCGGCAACACATGACAGCGGGGTTGTAGAATAAGACAGCTCTAAAAAATGGCCCCCATCCATCGGATGGGGGCCCCCCTGTCAATCAAACTGCAAACCCTCTCAATTTGTGCCAATCGGCAAAGCCTGCAAACACAAGCGGAATTTTGCGGGCATTATACACACCACTACTCACAAATCTCTCACAGAGCTTTCATCCAGCCTTCTGTCGGCGGTCCCTGCGGAAAATCCTTCAGAGCTTCGTTGATCTCCTGCTCGGAAAACTTTTCCTGGGTCAGCACCTCGGTATATTGTTTGAGGATCTGGCCGGCCTGCCTCGGATGTTCCTGGGCAAGACTGAGCTGGTAGAGAAGACGGACAATTTCATCGTTGGCCGGATCGTATCGAAGGGCATCACGCATTACCTTGACAGCTTGTTGAAGACGACCGGATTCTGCAAGCAGGCGGGCAAACGTTTGGCTGGCATCCAGATAGATCCGTTCCAGTTCAGATTGAAAGTTTATGCTCAGATCACTGCCGCAATTACCCTGGATAAAAACCCCCTGCCAGAGGCTGAAAGCCGAAGAGAAAGTAATCTCTGCAGGCCATAACTTCTGAGCAGCAACCTGCTGGTTGGCCTTACGTACCAGTCGCTTGAATTCGTGGGCGTCAATTCGACAATTTTCCAGACGGAGATAGCCACGTTTGACAACCAGATATCGCTTACTGTCGAAGGGCTTGAGACAGTCATCCATAGTGCGACGCACACGTGACAAGAGGGAATCGAAGCTGGAACGGGCCCGCGAAGCACTACTGTCAGGCCAGAGAGCAACCTGAACCTCTTCCTGCGAAATATTGCCGGCGGAAGTTCCCACCAGTATTGCCATCAATTGCCTTTGTGAAGGGCTAAAGTCTTCGGCCCATGATAGCTGACGACCCGCCAGAGTCAAAACACACTGGCCCAACGTCTTGATAGAAAGACTCTCGGTTACGCTGTCTTCGACATTCGAACCCTCAGCAGCAAAACCAGGGTTGTTGCCACGGCGCAGCAGAGCCATGACACGGGCCGTAAGCAGTTTCGGAGAGAATGGCTTGGCCATGTAGTCGTCAGCACCGACTTCAAGCCCGGTGACAATGTCTTCCTCCTCGGCCTTACCGGTGAGCATGAGTACGGGCAGTTTGCTCATCCAGGGATCACGGCGCATGGCACGGCAGACATCCAAACCATTCATGCCGGGCAGATTGAGATCGAGGACTACCATCTTGGGCGGATCTTCTTCGATCTGCTGCAAACCGGCTTCGCCGCTCTGCGCGATTGAAACCCGATACTCCACCTTGCTTAAGCAAGAGAAAAGCAACTCACAGACACTGTCGTCATCTTCAATCACCAGAACATGTGGCTTATCCATAGAGCATCCTCAATTAACGCAAAAGGGCAAAACCCATTTGACGGCCCGTCATGCCATTGTCGCGTCTGTAGGAGAAAAAGGTCTCTTTGTGACAGCAGGTGCACTCCTTAACCATATCGACTGCCGTGCGTTCAATCCCGGCAGCATCACACTGCAATAGACAGCTCTTCTGCAAGTCAAGCTGCCAATGGCCGAGGCTTACCTCTGTAGCGATCCGTTGCCACTGGCCGGTTCCCTGCCGAAAAGCAGCGCGTACGGGGCGATCAACTTCATAACTATGTGCGGCAATACCAGGGCCAATCGCTGCACGGAGGTCCGCTGGCTGGCAACCAAAGATCTCGCGCATCGCCTGGACGGTGTTCCCTAACAAACCAGCAGCAGTTCCACGCCAGCCTAGGTGAACAACCGCAGCAACATGCTTTTTCTGATCATAGAGAATAACCGGGAAACAATCTGCAACCAGGATCCCGATCAGAATGTTTCTTTGATTGGTAATAATTGCATCACTATTGACAGACTGGAAATGAGAAACTTCCGGATTGGGTTGATCAATCACCAGAATCTCACTGCCGTGGACTTGATTAACCGTTAGCAGCAGGTGTGGCTCCAGGTCAAAAGCTCTGGAGACTGCTGCACGGTTGGCCTCCACCTGCGAGAGTTGATCCCCTGAGCCAAGACCGAGATTGAGCGAGTTGAAAGGAGACCGACTGCTGCCACCGTTGCGCGTGGTAAAACCGGAGACCAGATTACTCCGGTCTGCCCAGGCTGGTTGCATATAATGGATTTTGCCCTGTTTAACTGTTTTCATTGGATGTCGTTTCAACCGACTCTGCACACGATAAGACGTCCAGGTCGGTAGCTTTGTAGTTATACTTCTCTTCTAAATAGCTGAGTATGTTCTGTAACTCTGACGGCAATCCGGCCTGAAAAAGCATGGTGGAACCATTTGGATGATCAAAACCGAGGCGCCAGGCATGCAGAAACTGCCGGTCCAGGCGACTAACCATCTGCCGCAAACCGACGTCGCCGATTGTTTTGATCCGACTGGCACCGCCATAGAGAGAATCACCGACAACCGGGCAGTTCATCCCGGCAAAATGGACCCGGAGCTGGTGGGTTCGTCCCGTTTCCAGTCGTAGATCGACAAGGGTCAAGCGATCCTCTTCATAGCGTCGTAAAACCTGCCAGTGGGTAACCGCATGGCGGCTGATGCGAGCCACGGTAGACATCTTTTTACGATGTACGGGATGCCTGCCAATTGGCTGATCTATGGTTCCCTTCGCTCCGCTGAGAATACCATGAACCAGAGCACGATAACATCGTTGAATTGAATGCGCTTTGAATTGTCCGGCTAGATGCTGATGTGTAGAATCGTCTTTAGTAGCAACCATTACTCCGGAAGTATCTTTGTCGAGGCGATGCACGATACCGGGTCGCAGTTCCCCGCCCACTCCAGAGAGATCCTTGCAATGATACAATAAAGCGTTCACCAGAGTCCCGCTCCAATGACCTGGCGCGGGGTGTACAACAAAATGCGCGGGCTTATTGACGACAATCAGGGCAGAATCTTCATAAAGGACCGTCAGCGGTATCGGTTCCGCCTGGGCCGAAGCGGCAACCGGTTCCGGCAGAATCACGCAAATTCCTTCTCCACCACGCAGTTTTGTACCAGCTTTACTCTTGACACCGTCTAGAGTTACGGCACCTTCATCAATCAGACGTTTGATCTGCGAGCGGGTTAGTTCCGGCAAGCTGTCATCCAGAAAACGATCCAGGCGCACAGCAACATATTCGGCGGGGACCTGAAAACAACTAGGTTCAGGAGCCTGTCGGACTACCAGATCGAGCTCTCAATCTTGCCAGCCTGCTTGATCATGACATCAACAATCGCCCGATCATAAAGGTGCGCGCGGTCTGAAATGTCAGGTGAAACTCGTCCATAAAAATGCTCGCGCCCCTCTTTCAGGTCTTCAGCCAGGACTTCAAAAACCGAGTCATTTTTGATCCCCTCCTTAACCTTCTCTGGATTGTAGAGAGCGATATCCGAAATAATGGCACGAGCTAAACGAAATGCCAACTTGGGGTTGTCTACCGTTCTGGCCATAAGACCTCCATATTTAGAACAAATGTTACTGAATCCATAAGCAGGGTTCAACTGTGTAGATTAGCTAAAACAAGCCCTTATGTCAATCTGGACGAGTTGCCTGCAGATGCGTTGGTTGGTTTTTCTAGCAACGCAAGAAGCTCCTCATGGCGTCCTTGCCAATCTGCCTCGAAACACGCACCGGGCCGTTTGACGGCCCAGGGTGTCAACAGGCAGGTCTGCATACCAACCTGACTGGCGGCAAGATCATGCAAGGTATCATTGCCAACCATGAGGCAAGCTGTTGCGGGAAGTTGCAGGCGGCCCATAATTTCTTCAAAAAAAAGTGGGCTCGGCTTGCAGAAATGCGCCGTTTCATAGGCAGTCACATGATGAAAAGCATCGCCATCCAGCTCTCCCCATCTCACGCGCGCATCAATGATCACGCGGGGGAAAATCGGATTGGTAGCCAGTACAACCTTCCAACCTCTGGCGAGAGAAGATTCAATCAGTTGAGACGACAACGGATGACCAGTAACCAAAGGACGTAGTGATTCGAGGTCGTCCTGGCAAAATTGTGCAAGGCACTCTACATACCATTCCGGAGAGATAGCTAATTCAGATTGCAACACCTCAAACAGAATACTTTCCAGGCTTCTACCGGCATCGGTATTGGCAAACATGGCAGCAACAGCATGGTGTAACGTCTGGGTTGCACGCATGGGACTGATCTGATCACTCATGTGTTCCGTCAAACGCCTTAGATAACCCGACACGAACAAATTCATATCAGTGTTTACCAGGGTGCCATCAAGATCGAAAAGAACCGCTTGAATGTTGCTCAAGTCGATCATGTTTTTCCTAGGTTTACGAAAAAAAGACGGGAACATAGTGGATAAGATATCATGACTGGGCAGGCCACGGCCAGTATGCATTCCCTACAGCCTTGACATGTTGGATTTTTTCTTTAACCTTGACATACCCTTACAAAACATACTGACATCAGGAGGAAACACATGGCAAAGCGAATTGGCGTTATCCTGTCTGGCTGCGGCGTCTATGACGGCAGCGAAATCCATGAGGCGGTTATCACCTTACTGGCTATTGACCGCGCCGGTGCGGAGGCTGTCTGCATGGCTCCCGACATCCCGCAGATGCATGTTATCAATCACTTGCTCGGCGAACCCGCTGCAGGCGAATCCCGCAATGTGTTGGTAGAATCCGCCCGCATTGCCCGCGGCAACATTAAGGATCTGGCGACGGTTCAGGTTGCGGACATTGATGCCCTCATTCTACCTGGCGGCTTTGGTGCGGCAAAAAACCTCTGTGATTTTGCCGTTGCCGGTCCTGAATGTTCTGTAAATTCCGAGGTGGCCCGCCTGATCAAGGAGATGTATGCCGCGAAGAAACCAATTGCGGCTGTCTGTATCGCACCGGCCGTCCTCTCCAGGGTTCTTGGCAGCGAAAACGTCTCACACCAGTTGACCATAGGCAGCGACGAAGAAACCGCCGAAGCTTTAGGCAAAATGGGCACGGAGCATATCCAGTGCCAGGTCAGGGAATTTGTGGTCGACCAGGAGAACAAACTGGTTTCGAGCCCGGCCTACATGCTTGCCAGCAACATTTCCGAAGCAGCCGAAGGCATTGAGAAAACCGTCCAGGAGCTGATTGGCCTGATTGAATAAACAAGCTACTGATCACTAACTATTAAATCCAGACTATTTTTTAGTCTCGACTTGCCAGAACAGCTTCTTATTCTAGAATGGTCATAACATTAGTCCAGCCACCGGGCTGGATGAATCCTATCAATCTAAGGAGTGAACCATGACCAAGCATCGTTGCGTAATCTGTGACTACATCTACGACCCGGCTGAAGGCGATCCCGGTAGCGGCATTGACCCAGGCACAGCATTTGAAGATCTTCCCGACGGCTGGTGCTGCCCCCTCTGCGGTGCAGATACAAGCAACTTTGAACCGGCATGAATCAGGAGTTAACCGAACCAGTTTCGACACGAATTCGCTGACAACACCTGAAGGGTTCAGGGTCTGGCGTCCTGGTTTGATAGCCTACCGGGACGCCCAGACCCACCAAGAGTCACTGGTAGCCCAGCGTCTGCATTGGCCCTTTGATTTATTGCTCCTTCTGGAGCACTTCCCGGTAATCACCCTTAGCCGCAAGACCGACAAAAAGAACATCCTCTGGACCGATGAAGCTCTGCAGAGAGCAGGAATCGAGTGTGTTGCAAGCCGTCGCGGCGGCGACATCACCCTGCATAACCCGGGGCAACTGGTCGGATATCCCATCGTTGATCTGAATCACTATCAAAGAGATCTGCACCGATTTTTACGGTTACTGGAGGAGATCCTGATCCGCACTCTCGCAGATTTTGACCTGGCGGCTGGAGCTCTGCCAGGTAAGACCGGTGTCTGGATTGAGGGCCGTAAAATTGCCTCGATTGGCATAGCGGTGCGTCGCTGGATCAGCTATCATGGCTTTGCTCTGAACATCGACAATGATCTCTCTGTTTTTAAAGCGATCATTCCCTGCGGGCTACCCGACGTCACCATGACTTCCATGAGTAACGAGCTGGGCAGACCGATTAACAAGGACGATGTTGCCGAAGCCTTGATTCACCACTTCGGTGATATCTTACAACGGCCTTTCCTCGGGAATTATGATGACAACCCGTCCACCACGAAAACCTGATTGGCTCAAGGTTCGCTTCCCGGCTGGCCCGAACTACGCCCGCATCGACCGCATGCATCGCGAGCAAGGCCTGCACTCTGTCTGTCGCAGCGCCGCATGTCCCAATCAGGGTGAATGCTGGGAGCAGGGCACAGCCACCTTCATGATCCTGGGGACCCATTGCACTCGTGACTGTCGCTTCTGTAATGTCGGCAATGAGGCCCCCCTGGCAGTCGATCCGCAAGAACCAGCCAAGGTTGCCCAGGCCATCGCTGAACTTGGCTTGAGACATGCGGTTATTACTTCGGTCACGCGTGACGATCTCGTCGATGGTGGGGCCAAACAATTTGCTGCAGTTACTCATGCAATCCATAACAAAAGTCCTGACTGTCGTGTCGAACTGCTGATCCCCGATCTGCAAGGCAATCACGAGGCACTGAACATCATCCTCGCGGCCAAACCAGAGCTGCTGGGACATAATCTGGAGACCGTGCCCAGACTCTACCAGAAAGCCAGAGCAGGTGCAGACTACCAGCGGTCTTTGGATCTTCTCGCCGCCGCCAGGCGGATGGCTCCAGATATCTCCACCAAGTCAGGCCTGATGCTTGGTATGGGGGAAGAAATTACAGAGATTCTTGCCGCCATGAAAGATCTTCGTCAAGCAGGTTGCACCATGCTGACTCTGGGGCAATATCTGCAACCGACACGGAAGCATTTGCCGATCATTCGCTATGTTGATCCAGCTGAATTCAACGAGCTACGTAACGCAGGGCTGCAGATGGGTTTTGCACATCTCGAGGCCGGGCCGCTGGTACGTTCTTCTTACCATGCCGCAGAACAATTTGAAAGGAATGACGATGACTAATTCTGACTTGATTTACGAAACCATTATTCTCGGCTCGGGACCCGCTGGCCTGACAGCAGCAATCTATGCTGCCCGCAGCCGCTGCTGTCCTCTGTTGATTCACGGTATTCAGCCGGGAGGACAACTGACAACGACAACGGCAGTCGATAATTTCCCGGGTTTCCCCAAAGGCATAGATGGACCTGATTTGATGGAAAATATGCGCCTGCAGGCGGAACGTTTCGGCACGCAGTTTGTCGAGGGAGTGGTCACCAAGGTTGACCTACAGGAGCGTCCCTTCCGCATCTGGATTGGCGATGATCTTTACCGCTGCCTCTCCCTGATTGTTGCAACGGGAGCTTCACCCAGACTGCTCGGGCTGGGTAATGAAGAATCGCTCTACGGTCGCGGCGTGTCGGTCTGTGCAACCTGTGACGGCTTTTTCTACCGCGACCGTGAAGTCGTCGTGGTCGGCGGTGGTGATACCGCCATAGAGGAAGCGGTGTTTCTCACCCGTTTTGCAAAAAAGGTTACGATTATTCACCGCCGCGATTCCCTGCGGGCAACACCGCTCCTTGCTGACAAGGCCCTCGCCAACAAAGCCATCGATTTCATCTGGGATTCTGCCTTGACAGAAATAGTCGCCGACCAAAGCGGAGTTACCGGCATCCGCATCCAGAACCTTAAATCCGGGAAAGAATCGTCACTGACATGTGACGGAGTTTTTATTGCTATCGGACATTTACCGAATACCGCTCTTTTTACCGGACAACTGGAGAGGGACGATGAAGGACATCTTTTGACCAAAAATGGTACCGAGACCAACATTTCCGGCGTCTTTGCTGCCGGTGATGTTCAGGATCTGCAATTTCGGCAGGCGATAACTGCCGCCGGAACCGGCTGCATGGCGGCAATTCAGGCTGAGCGCTTTCTCGATGACCTGCCTTACGACTCGAATCTCTCCTGCCAGAAGGGGATTTGTAAATTGAAGAATTAGGCGGTCGCTCCATTTGCCTGAACGACAAACCCTGATATAATTTTGGGGCTTTTATCTTAGTTACCAAACCTTACGACCAGATAAAATCGTTATTCTTCCTATCATCAACTAGAGGCATCAATGGGTATAGCCAGCAATATCAGCCCGCAGTGGCTGGAAGCACAATATCAACTGTGGAAATCCGAACCGGAGCAGGTTTCACCAGACTGGCAAGCTTTTTTTGAGGGCTTCGACCTTGCCCGTCAAACACCTGTAACCGATTGCGACCTGGCGGCGAAAACTTCTGCTGTCGATTCCCTGATCTACCGGTATCGCGATCTCGGCCACTTGCAAGCCAACACCGATCCACTCACACCCGACCAGGCTGACCACGCAGAACTTAACCTGGCGGCATTCGGTCTCGATGAAACCGACCTTGGGCGAACCTTCTACCCGCTACGCTTTCCACGGCAGAGCGCCACTCTTGGTGAAATCATTGACCTGCTTAAGGAAACTTATTGCGGCAAAATCGGCGTGGAGTTCATGCATATCCAGGACCCGAATAAACGCACCTGGTTAAAACAACGCATGGAAGAAAAACGCAACCAGCCGCAGATGTCTCGTGACGAACAGTTGCATATTCTTGAGAAGCTTCAGGAGGCGACCCTTTTTGAGGCATTCCTGCATCGCAAGTTTCTCGGTCAGAAACGCTTCTCTTTAGAAGGTGGTGAGGCCATCATTCCATTGCTGGACACGCTCTTGCTGCAAGCAGCAGAAAGAGGTGTCAGCGACCTGATTATGGGGATGGCCCACCGTGGCCGCCTCAATGTGCTAGCAAATATTTTCAACAAACCGCTGGAGAATATCTTCGCTGAATTCCAGGACAACCTCGAACTGGCCTTTGTTGGTGATGGCGATGTCAAGTACCACAAAGGCTACTCCACTGACCGATCCTTCTCCTCCGGACATAACATTCATCTCAGCCTGGCCGCCAATCCCAGCCACCTCGAAGCTGTTGATCCCGTGGTGATCGGCAGGTGCCGCGCCCGCCATGTCAGTTACGGCCCCGGCGGCAAAAAAAGGGTCCTGCCTGTGCTGCTTCATGGTGATGCCGCTTTTGCCGGCCAAGGGCTTGTCCCGGAGGTTCTCAACCTCTCGCAACTTGACGGCTACCAGTCGGGCGGGACCTTTCATCTGGTGATCAACAACCAGATCGGCTTCACTACCGCACCGGCCCATGCACGCTCGACCCTCTATGCCACCGATATCGCTAAAATGCTCATGGTCCCCATCTTCCATGTCAATGGTGAAGACCCTGAAGCAGCTGCCTACGCGACCAATCTGGCCCTTGAATATCGCCAGAAGTTCGGCGAAGACGTGGTCGTTGAAGTCATCTGCTACCGACGCCATGGTCATAACGAGGGGGACGAACCTTTTTTCACCCAACCGCTCATGTACGAAAAAATTCGCCAGAGACCGCCACTGCATGAAATCTATGCACAACAGTTGATTGAAGGTGGGCTTGAACCTCAGATCGTCACAAACCTCTCTGACAAGATAACCCAGCGACTTGAAGAGGCTCTGGAGGGAGCCCCTAAGCCACAAACCGACGTGGGTTTCCAGGCAAAATGGACTGGCATCAAGCGCGAGTACACACGGGATGAACCGGAAACTAAAGTTGACGCAGAAACACTTAAGAAACTAGGCAAGCGCCTGGCAAGCCTGCCGGAAAAGCTCAACGCACATCCCAAAGTTGTCCGCCTGCTCAAACGACGTGAAGAGAGCATCTTCAAGGGTGAAGGCATCGACTGGGCCAATGCTGAAGCACTCGCTTTTGCCACTTTATTGACAGAGCATGCCCCGGTACGTCTTTCGGGACAGGATTCGCGGCGTGGCACATTTAACCAACGTCACTCGACCCTGGTTGATCAGAAAACCGGGCAACTCTATGTACCCTTAGCCTTTCTGGAACAGAGCCAGGCTGCCATCCAGATTTATGACAGCATGCTTTCTGAAGCAGCGGTCTTGGGCCTTGAATACGGCTATTCACTGGAGACACCGCATGGCCTGACAATCTGGGAAGCCCAATTCGGTGACTTTTCCAACGGCGCCCAGGTCATCATCGACCAGTTCATCGGCACCAGCGGGACCAAATGGGACCGCTCCAGCGGTCTGGTCATGTTCCTACCACACGGCTATGAGGGCCAGGGACCGGAGCATTCCAATGCTCGTATCGAACGCTACATCAATCTCTGTGCCGACAACAACATGCACGTCGTTTACCCGAGCACCCCGGCACAATTTTTTCATCTTCTGCGTCGCCAGTGCAAACTGCCCTATCGGCGACCATTGATCGTCTTCACCCCGAAAAGCCTCCTGCGTCTACCTGCCTGTACAAGCTCCCTGGACGATTTGAGCACAGGCTCTTTCCAGGCAATTCTGCCCTGCGCCATACCAGCGAAACAAGTGGAGACTCTGCTGCTCTGCAGCGGCAAGATTTTTTATGAGCTGCAGACCGCAATTGAAGCAGCAGGGCGAAAAGACATTGGCATACTGCGGATTGAGCAGCTCTACCCCCTGCATCAGGACAAGCTAAAAGAGGCGCTGGACAGCTACGGCAACGCCAAGCGCGTCGCCTGGGTTCAGGAAGAGCCGAAAAACATGGGGCCATGGCCGCACCTGCAATACTCGTTGGCCCGCGCCCTTGGCAGAGATCTGGAATATTGCGGTCGTCGGGCCGCAGCAGCGCCCGCTGTCGGCTCGCACCGTCGCCACCGTGCAGAACAACAACAGATTATTGACTCAGCTCTAAACAGCAAGGACACATAATGGAAATAAAAATCCCTGAAGTCGGCGAATCTATCCTCGAAGCCCTGGTTGCTAACTGGATGAAAGCAGACGGCGATGCCGTCAGCAAAGATGAAATTATCTGTGAACTGGAAACCGACAAGGTCAATGTCGAACTGCCTGCAGAAGCTTCCGGTATCTTGCACATTATTGTCCCGGTAGGGCAGACAGTACCGATCGGCACTGTCATAGCAACCCTTGAGGAAGGTGATGTTGAGGTCTCCTCTCGGCAACAAACAACGGTGAAAAAGGCTGAAGAGACTGCTCCCGTTGCGGCAACCGTGACGGAGAAGCTGAAATCTCCGGCGAACCCGGCTGCCCGCCGGCAAGCCGAGAATCGTGGCATTGACCTTGAAAAAGTTGCAGGTAGCGGTCGTGCCGGCAGGGTCATTCTGGATGATGTTCTGGGCCACGACAAGACCGTTGCGCCACAAGTTGAGCAGAAGGAACCGAAGAGTGCCACAGCAGTGGTAAAAACAGATAGCGACGATCGGCCAATTACCCGCCAGGCCATGACACCGATCCGCCAGCGCATTGCTGCTCGTCTGCTTCAGGCTCGCCAAGAGACTGCTATGCTGACGACCTTTAATGAAGCTGACATGTCGTGGGTCAAAAAGATTCGCAGTCGGCATCAGGAACAGTTCACCAAAAAGCACAGCATCAAGCTGGGCATGATGTCCTTCTTCGTCAAAGCCAGCATCGAGGCCCTCAAACAATTCCCAGCGGTCAACGCCAGCATCGACGGCAGCGACATCGTCTATCACCACTATTACGACATAGGCATTGCCGTCGGCACCGATCGCGGCCTGGTCGTACCAGTCCTGCGCGACGCCGACCAACTGACCTTCGCCGAAATCGAACAGGAGATAGCCGACCTCGCCAGAAAAGCCAACGCCAGTAAGCTGACCCTTGCCGAAATCGAAGGCGGCACCTTCACCATTACCAACGGTGGTGTCTACGGTTCACTCTTGAGTACACCGATTATCAACCCGCCGCAATGCGGGGTGCTCGGCATGCATTCGATCCAGGATCGCCCGATCGTCATAGATGGTGAGATTGTCATCCGTTCTATCATGAACCTGGCCTTAAGCTATGATCATCGCATCATTGACGGCCGTGAAGCGGTAGGTTTCCTTAAACTGATTAAAGAGTATATTGAAGATCCGTCCGAACTGTTCCTGGAACTGTAGGGTGCCTGGGGCATGCAAAATTTTCAATCACAGGAGTTATCAATGAATCAAATATATGATCTGATCGTTATTGGTGGTGGCCCAGGCGGCTATGTCGCCGCAATTCGTGCAGCCCAACTCGGCTCCACCGTTGCCGTCATCGAAAAACGTAAAGCCCTAGGCGGCACCTGCCTCAACGAAGGCTGCATTCCAAGTAAGGCCCTGCTCGATTCAAGCGAACTTTTTGCTCAGGCTCGCGATAAGTTCGCCGGTCACGGCATCCTGGTGGATCCTCCCACGCTTGACCTCGGCAAGATGATGAAGCGTAAACAGGACATCATCACGCGCTTGACTCGTGGCATTGCCAGCCTCTTCAAAAAGAACCAGATTACCCTGGTGACCGGCACTGGTCGGATCGGTTCTGCCATGGAGAATGGACCGCTGCAGGTGATTGCAACAACCGATGATGGCGAACAGACGATCCAGGGAAAACGCATTCTTCTGGCAACCGGCAGTGTTGCGATCGATATCCCCGGTCTGCCACAAGATGGTAAACAGGTCGGACAGGCCCGCGATGCTCTGGAGTACGATGCTGTCCCCGAACATCTGGTCGTCATTGGTGGCGGTTACATCGGCCTGGAGCTTGGCTCTGTATGGCTGCGGCTCGGTTCCAAAGTGACTGTTGTCGAAATGCTCGAAGAGATGCTGCCAAGCACTGACAAAGAAGTGACCGCAACTTTATTGAAAAACCTGAAAAAGCAAGGTATGACCATTCATGCCGGAACCAAAGTCGCTGGTATGGAACAAACCGAACAGGGCGTCACCCTCAAACTTGAAGGCAAAATTGAGGAGTCATTGAACTGTGACAAGGTTCTGGTAGCTGTCGGACGCAAACCATGTATTGACGGGCTTGGGCTTGATGACGCAGGGGTCAAACTGGACGACATGAAACGTATCGCCGTCGATGACAACTATCAGACCAGCGTGCCGAACATCTTCGCCATCGGTGACCTGATCCACGGCCCGATGTTGGCTCACAAGGCCATGGATGAAGGCGTTGTCTTCGCTGAACAAATGGCCGGCGAGAACCCTGTCGTCGATTACAACCTGATTCCGGGAGTTGTCTACACCCACCCGGAAGCGGCATCGATCGGTGCCACGGAAGAGCAGCTTAAAGAACATGGGACAGTCTATAAAACTGGTCGTTTTCCCTTCATGGCCAGTGGCCGCGCCCGTGCTATGGATAATGTCGACGGCTTCGTCAAGGTTCTGGCCAACCCGAAAAGTGGCCGTATTCTCGGTGTACACATCATTGGCCCTTACGCCTCGGAACTGATCAGTGAAGCAGTCACCATCATGGCTTTTGATGGCAGTGTCGAAGATGTCGCCCTGACCATGCATGCCCACCCGACGCTGAGCGAGGCCTTCAAGGAAGCAGCGCTTGGGGCTTTTGGCAAGACTGTACACGGTTGACCAGGATTACATGGAACATCGATAACCAATCGCTCTCTTTACTTCCAGACACTTCTGGTTAGAGACAAACATTTAAGAAACATGACTGATGAATAAATTTTTATGGTTATTATGCGCTGCTACTCTGATGCTTGTCGCATGCGCCAAAAACGACACGGAAGTTGTGAGTGTCTGGAAAGATCAGACTAAAACTGGAAAGATAAACAAGGTTTTTGTTCTTGCCGTCGTCCAGGAACCATCCTATCGCCGTTTGGTTGAGTATGGCATTGCCGACAGCCTTAATGCGACCCATCTTCGGGCCATACCGACCCTCGATACATTTCCAAACATCGACGATATTGACAAAACCGTTGCTGCCAAGATGATTAAAGAGTTTGGCATCGACAGCATTCTTCTGATCCGTCTTGTCGATCGGAAAGTCGAAACGACCTACGTCAGTGGAACATCTTACTACGATGGTTTATATGGGAACCGGTATGCTGGAGGGTGGTATAACTATTACGGGGGCGGTTATAATCGTTTTATGACTCCCGGATATACCATAGAAAATTATATTTCCACGGTAGAGACAGCAATATTTGATATTGCCACCGATAAAGTCCTCTGGACGACACTCACCACAACCAAGGGAAATGTCGTCCCCGAGGCCATAAAAGATTACCTTCTGACGATCAACAAATCTTTGGCTGAGAGTGGGCTCTTCTGATACGGGGGGTGTCAGCTAACCTCGTAAACCGGGCAAAGCAGATGAACCTTGCTTTGCCCCTACAGGCTTTGCTCTACATATTGTTGGGGTTGTTCTTGTCCATGTTCCATTTCATTGGGTTGTCCACAATATATTGCCGATATGTGGCCAATTCATTTGCGTTGCGGATCACCCGTTCATAATAATTGCGCTGCCAAACCGGACAACCTGGACTACTCCTGATTTTGTTGATTTTTCACGTTGCAACCGACTTGAAATTTTGAATGACCGCACAAAGCGACTCTGATGCCGTCCCCTGCATACCATGGACTTTGCCCTTCTTCGCTACTTTGCCCGTGTCATCACCACGATTACCACAAAAACCGGGCGAAGCAGATGAACCTTGCTTCGCCCCTACGGATTTGGTGATATGCATTATTCCGTGAATGTGGTTCGGCATAATGGCATGTGTATCCAGGTTGATATTGGTAAAATGTTCCGGCAACCGACACCATAAGGATTCAGCGGTTATGCCCATTTCATTCAACCGCATTTCCTCATCTTCAATTGCTCCAAACAGACATTCTCTCTGCCAGGTGCAAATAGTCACAAAATATGCTCCTTCACAAGAATAATCATATCCTTTTAGACGTAATGATTGACGGTGATGAATGTCGGGGTTAAAGGCCATACTATCTATCCTGAAGTTTAGAGTTTCGTGATCTTAGAAAATTTGCCGAAGCAAAAATAGTGCTTGACAGCATGGCCGTTCTGCGCGGCCGCTATGGACGACAAGGGATACCGCCATATCCCCAATGCCCTGTTTGACGCTATCACATTTCTGGCTCAAGCGCTGCCAAAACGTTCGGTTCCAACATGGCTGGAACTCCTTTTCGGTGCCATGCTGACGCAAGCTGGTTTTGTCACTGAAGCCTATCTTGCGATCAACCCCAGGCGACACTGGACCAGTTACTACAAGTGGCTCCAGCAAGGTCGCTGGTCATGGGTAGCCCTAGGGCTGCAGACAGGCCAACTTGCTCTACGTCACGTCCAGAGCAAGCGTTGCTTTCTGGTAATCGATGACACGGTGGTTTTTCGTTATTCGAAAAAAGCACCCGAATCACGCATTCATCACCAACACGGGCAAAAGACCAATCGTCCAACTTACGTCCGTGGACAAAACTGGGTCAGCTTGGCGCTGACGGTTTCGCAAGGCTGGCGTTCACTGGCAATAGTGGCAAACTGGTTGCGGCTAAAACCCTGCTCAGGGTTGTTCAACCGTTGTTTCAGGACCACATTGCTACACTGCTTGTGGATTGCTGGTACATGCGCAAGACCTTACTCTTGCCAGCCCAACAGATGGGGTATCAGGTCATCGGTCAGGTACGTAAAGACACTGCGTTGTATTTACCACCACCGCCACACAACGGTAAACGGGGCAGACCCAGAAAGTATGGTGACAAGCTGACATCAGAGAAAGTAGCAGGCCTTCCCACGGTGAGTCAGAAACTCTTTCTTTATGGTCGTTGGCAAACACTCCATTATCGTAGTACCGAAGCCCTTGCTTACTTCCTCGGTGGACAACTCATACGGGTTGTCTGGGCACAAATGGAGCAATCTGACGGCAGCTTGTGTCAACCACGGCTATTTCTATGCACCGACTTGAGCCTTTCAGCAACCAGGATATTACTGGCTTATGGTCGCCGGTGGTCAATTGAAGATCTGTTCAACCAGCTCAAAAACCGCTGGGGATGGAAAGAGTCATGGCAGCAGACCCGACAGGTTCTGCACCGCTGGACACAAATTCTCTCCACCAGTTATGCGCTGCCACAGTTACTAGCCATGCAAGGAGGTCGTCAAGTACAGGAACTGGCAGACTTATCTCCCTGGCGTGCCAAGCAACCGATCACAGCCAGTCGGGTACGACAAGGCTTGGCAAGGATTTTTCGGTATGTCGACATTCGCAGCCACTGGAACCCAAAGTCGGGAAAATTCGAGCCACAAAGAAGCCCAAAAAGGGCTGATCGACCTCTAGGTCAAGGCAAAGCCGCTTAGCTTCGGTAGTTTTCAACAATCAAAGATCGCTCTCCATGCCTGAATAGTCAGGTTAGGGGAGAGGTGTAACTCTAAACTTCAGTATCTATCGTTACTCCGGTTGATCGATTCAAGGTTGTATAAAGCGACCTTTCTCGTTTATCCAGCTCCAGCGCATCCATCTACTCCTGCTTCAGTGCCTCGCGTGTCTCAGCAACGCTGGTCAGGAGTGTTTTGTGCTCGACCAGCAATTCCTCTGGATCGCTAAGTTCATCAGCACCAGAAACTCCTGAACAGGCCATCAGCCAGAAGGGCATTCAATTCTTGTCAACTATTTTGTTATTTCCCTCTTGCTATTTTTTGCTCCGCGTGGATAATGTCGACATTCGACATTGCTGGAATATTTATCGATTCCAGTTCAAAATCAATATATTTATGCGGAGTACTCACATGAAACAGTCAGGCACTTTTGAAAAGCACCTCAACCTTAACGTTCGAGGCTTGCCGGTATCGGCAACTCTTGGAATTAACGAGTTAAGTAATCAACTGCTGGCAGATGGTCGCCAGGTCTACAAGCTGGGATTAGGCCAGTCGCCTTTCCCGGTACCGACACCGGTGGTCGAAGAACTGCGCGCTAACGCCCATCAAAAAGCCTACCTGCCAGTACGCGGGTTACCGGCTCTACAACAGGCGGTTGCCGAATATTATCAACGCACCCAGCATCTCAATTTCAATCCTGATCATATTCTGGTCGGTCCAGGATCCAAGGAGCTGATGTTCATCCTGCAGCTGGTCTATTACGGTGATTTGGTAATCCCGACACCGAGCTGGGTCTCCTATGCGCCTCAGGCATATATCATCGGTCGCCATGTCCACTGGCTGCCGACCCGTCGTGACAACCGCTGGCTACTGACGCCTGATGAACTTGAGAAACTATGTAAACAGGATCCGTCCAAGCCCCGTATCGTTATTCTCAACTATCCCAACAATCCGACCGGTTGCAGCTACAGCGATGTTGAGCTCAAAGCGTTGGCAGAGGTTGCCAGAGCTTATCAGGTCATTATTCTGTCCGATGAAATTTACGGTGAACTTGATTTTAAAGGCGCTCACGTATCGATCGCCCGCCACTACCCGGAAGGGACCATTATCAGCAGCGGCTTGAGTAAGTGGTGCGGTGCCGGTGGCTGGCGGCTTGGCACCTTTGCTTTTCCGGCAGCACTCGACTGGTTGATCGAGAGCATGGCAGTCGTCTCCAGCGAAACCTTTACCGCAACCAGTGCACCAATCCAGTATGCTGCAGTCAGGGCCTTCCAGGGGGGAACCCTGATTGAAGAATATCTCAACCAGTCGAGGCGGATTCTGGAAGTGCTATGTACAACGGTCTGTGACCGTCTGACTGCGGCAGGAGCCATTGTTGCCCCACCCCAGGGAGCCTTCTACATTTTCCCGGATTTTTCCCCTCTGCAAGAGCAACTGGCAGCACGTGGCATCAACACCGCTTCGGAAATGTGTGAGCGTATTCTCGAAGAGACTGGAGTAGCGATCCTGCCTGGCAGTGCTTTCGGACGACCTGATCACGAATTGACGACCCGAATAGCTCTTGTTGATTTTGATGGGGCTAAAGCCCTATCATGTACGGAGCGCTATCCACGCTACGAACCACTCCCTAATGAATTCGTAGATAGTTGCTGCGTCAAAGTCAGTGAAGCTGTGGATAAGCTTTGTGCCTGGATGCAGGGGCCATAATATCGAAAGTTCTTCATACCCAAAAGCCACTTATGTTTCCCCGGCTTGGTTATGTGTTGTGCCAAAGGTAACACTGTGGGTTGAAACAAGCAGTACGCCGGACCCGGAGTAATTGTGGCAACGAGTGCAATCGAAGTAAAAAGCAACCAACTGTCATAGTTCATAAAACAATGTACCTTTATACTCAAAGGTGAATCAGTGCGCTCAGACGAAAAACCCGCCCTCAGTATTAACTTAAGGGCGGGTTTTCTCACAATCATATCTTTCGCAACTTATCAGCCATCTGAAGGAGGGACTATCACAACAGTCCGATGCGTTTTACGCAAAATCTTTTCGGCTGCGCTACCTAAAAATGCGTAACGCAACTTGCCCTTGCTATGGCTGCCAAGAATGATCATATCGACATCCAGACGATCAGCAACGCTGAGAATCATCGGTGCTGCGTCACCATGGTGAACCTCGACCTTCGGAGGGTGGAGGATTTCCTCCTCCATCAGTTCAGCTTCCTTCGCAATGATGTCATGTAGCTGCTCGCGCGTTTTCTCAGCCAACTCTGCTTCGTTTTGCGCATTCAGTCTTGCCAGTTTATCCGCTCCCATGGTCAGAGCCACCATATTCAGCACTGAGGCATCGACTGTCGGCATGACGTGCAGCACATGAACCTGTGCGTGAAATCTACGGCCCAACTCCAAAGCATAACGAACAACGTTAGAAGACTCTTTGCTCAAATCTTTCGCAACCAGAATCTTTTCAAGTTTAATACTCACGGTATTCTCCTCTCTTCACCAACCCGCTAAGTAAATCACCGCACACCTTAACCACATACCACTCAATAGGCAGGTGGGTTTTAACTGATCAAATCGATCACGTGGCAACAACAGGTTGCTGTTGCTTTCTTCTGCGGTTCTGAATTATCCACACCAGGATATAGAGTGCCAAGGCGGGGATATACATCAATTCCTTAGGCAGCCGATGGGCGGGCACCTGAAGATTCAGAATTTCCTGATCGAAATCAATCCCGGCCTTCTCGGCAGCGCTTGAGAACATAACGTTGTCGATGAAAATTCTGCCTTCTTCCTCACGAATTTCGAACCCGGCACCAGCCAATTTATCGGCACCTGTCGCTTCGTCCCCCATTGTCAACATGATAGTCTTGGTAAATGGTTTGCCACTCAATTTTTCACCCTTGAGTGTCATCCTGAGCGAGGAACCAGGTTCCATATCGCCAACCCAGGTCTCAAGTTGAGCAGGAGGCTCTTCAAGAAGAGGTGGAAAGAATTTGTCCCAGACAATGCCCGGTCGGAACAAAATCAGCGCAATCAGTAGCAAGGCAGCAGTCTCCCAAATCCGGCATTTGACCAGGAAATAACCCTGCGTACCCGCCGCAAAAGCAAGCATCGCAAGGACCGCTCCAACAACCACAAAAACCAGGTGATACCAATGAGCGACCCCGATCATCAGCAACTGGGTATTGAAGATAAACATAAAGGGCAGAACCGCTGTGCGGATATCGTAGATGAAGCCCTGAATACCCGTCTTGATCGGATCACCACCTGATATCCCAGCGGCGGCAAAAGCCGCCAACCCAACCGGCGGCGTATCATCGGCGAGAATACCAAAATAGAAAACAAACAGGTGAGCGGCAATCAGCGGAACAATCAGGCCATTCTGGGCCGCCAGACTGACAATAACCGGTGCCATCAGGGTTGACACGACAATGTAGTTTGCCGTGGTCGGTAAGCCCATACCGAGGATCAGACTGATGACTGCCGTGAAAAACAGGATCAGCATTAGATTACCACCGGAAATAAACTCGACGAATTCAGTCATGACCAGACCGATACCGGTCAGAGTTACGGTGCCGACAATAATACCAGCAGCGGCCGTTGCGACACCAATACCGATCATGTTGCGAGCACCAGAGACACTGCCGTGAATCAGGTCATCAATCCCGGCTTTGAATGAAAACTCTTCGCCCTGCATTTTACGGAAGAAACCTTTCATAGGCCGCTGAGTCAACAATATAACGATCATCAGCACTGTGGCCCAGAAAGCGGAAAGTGCCGGAGACAACCTTTCCACGGTCAGACACCACATCAGCACGACAACCGGTAGAAGGAAGTAATAACCTGCTTGTGCGGTTTTTCCGAGATGAGGAAGTTCCGTGATTTCGGTGGTTTGCTCCAATTCTGGCACCTTACAGGCAACCCAAAGCAGAAATGCATAAGCAATAGCCAATAACACCGAAACGATGTAGATGGTTGCTTCACCACCAACCTCTTTGATCCAGCCTAAACCGTAGTAAGTTACACCGGTGAGAATAATCAAGAAGAGAATGGTGAAAACAAAAGAGAGCAGCCGTTGCGTTACGGTCCTGGTGATAGTTTTTTTCATCCCCTCCAAACCCATTTTACAGGATTCAAGGTGGACAATATAAACCAGGGCTATATAGGAGATAACCGCAGGTAGGAAAGCATGCTTGATGACTTCAATGTAGGTAATGCCAACATATTCAACCATCAGGAAGGCTGCCGCACCCATTACCGGGGGCATCAACTGACCATTTGTCGAACAAGCGACCTCAATTGCGCCAGCTTTTTCCGAGCTGAAGCCAACTTTTTTCATCAAGGGGATAGTAAAGGTACCGGTGGTCACCACGTTGGCAATGGAAGATCCAGACACCAGACCTGTTAAACCGGAGGAAACAACAGCAGCCTTTGCCGGGCCACCTTTCAGATGCCCAAGAGCGGCAAAAGAAGTGCGGATAAAATAGTTACCAGCACCTGCGGCTTCGAGCATCGCACCGAACAGGACGAACATGAAGACCATGCCGGTTGAAACCCCCAGGGCCACACCGAAAACCCCTTCCGTGCCCAACCAGTAATGAGACATTCCTTTGACCATACTGGCACCTTTGTGGGCAATTACCTCCGGCATAAACTGACCACCAAAGGTGTAGGTGATAAAAACCACAGCCACGATCATCAGCGGGGGACCCAACGCACGGCGAGTCGCTTCAAGCAAGAGGATCATACCGACAGCCGAAACGATCAGGTCCAGCTGGGTTGGCAAGCCGGGACGATCAGCAAGTGATGCATAAAAGATATATAGATAAGCCGAACAGAATGCGCCGATTAGACCAAGGATCCAGTCCTGTACCGGGATATACTTTGTCGGTGATTTTTTAAAGGTCGGGAAAGCTGTGAAAGAGAGGAAAATTGCAAAAGCCAGGTGGATTGCCCGTGCTTCTGTATCATTGATAACAAAGAGGTTAAAGATAAAGGGTAGCGGCGAGGCATACCAGAGCTGAAATAATGTCCAGATGAGCGGGACGAAAAACAGAACTTTCTTGGGAAACGCTCCAGTCGGGTTCCGAGCACCAGATTCGGTTTTGGCTATCATCTCCGCAAGTTCTTCTTCTGTCTTGATTTTCTCATTGGCTTCAGTCATGTCAAGAACCTTTTTGTGTTACAAAAATAACAGAAAAAAACGCACCACCTCATAGCGGTGGTGCGTTTTTTAAGTATAGCACCATTAAAATTACATCCAACCTACTTCCTTGTAGTACTTGATAGCACCTCTGTGCAGAGGTGCAGAAAGACCGTCTTTAATCATTTCTTTCGGGTCCAGGTTAGCAAACGCAGGATGAAGCTTTTTGAAATCGTCAAAATTTTCGAAGACAGCCTTAACGACCTGATAGATAACTTCTTCAGAAACTTTAGACGAGGTAACAAATGTTGCGCCTACACCAAAGGTTTTGGTGTCTGTATCGGTACCACGATACATGCCGCCCGGGATTGTTGCGGTGCGATAGTAATCGTTGTCGGCAACCAACTTGTCGATGGCCGGACCAGTGACATTTACCAGAACAGAATCACAGGAGGTGGTGGCTTCTTTGATGGAACCACTCGGATGACCAACGGTGAAGATCATGGCATCGATTTTATTGTCGCACAAAGCTTTGGATTGCTCGGATGATTTTAATTCAGAAGCGAGTTTGAAATCATCCTTGGTCCAACCCTCAGCGGCCATAACAACTTCCATGGTGCCACGTTGACCGGAACCCGGGTTGCCAATGTTAACCCGTTTACCTTTGAGGTCTTGGAAATTTTTGATGCCTGAATCTTTGCGGGCAACGACAGTAAAGGGCTCGGGATGAACGGAAAATACTGAGCGCAGATCCTTGTTGGGTCCCTGCTCTTTAAACTTACTGGTGCCATTGTAGGCATGATATTGCCAATCGGACTGGGCAACACCCATATCGAGTTCACCAGCACGAATGGTGTTCAAGTTGTAAACCGAACCACCCGTACTCTCAACGGAACAACGAATTCCATGCTCTTTTCTGGTTTTGTTCACCAGACGACAAATCGCACCACCCGTAGGGTAGTAAACACCGGTAACACCACCAGTACCGATCGTTACGTACTGGGTCGCGAAAGCATCCGCCACACCGATACAGACAAAAACTGCGGCCAACATCACAACTGTCAATTTTCTCATGAACACTCTCCCTCAATTGCCGGACTATTGAAGCCGACGGGTTAATGGCCAGGCAAGGCCGGGTTCAAACCAAACACCTATCAACATACAAATATTAGACTTTGCGTCACTACAAAAACATTAAAGTGCACAAACAGAACAGGATTATAGCAGTCAATAGTGATTATGCAAGTTGGTAAATATTGCGCTTTACGGTAACGGCCTGTCGAGTGCAAGTAGAGAGTAATGAACTAAATGCAACCAAACTTCCGTAGCAACTATATTTAAAAAGAATTGAGACGTCGCAGAAAAGCCTTGAGTAGACCATAATCACGCCGATTAAATTGAAACGCCAGCCTCGGCAAGTCAATGAGGTCCGGCTGATCCCGCTCTTCTGGCAGTGCACTGGTTAATTCAAGACGACTGCCCGGTTCGATAATTTCCCTGAACTCATTTTCAAGAGTTACCAGATTCTCTGCACTCAAAGACTTATTAAGGCGGATGACAAAGGTCGAACCCACCCAACGACTGGAATGATAAATGCGGTAGAAATCGTGGATGATCTGCGCGGCCTCGAAAGGATCGCGGGTGATGGTGAAGAGGCTGAAGTCTTCACCGGAGATAAAACCTCGTTTGAGCAGGACATCCTTAATGAAGTCAAGCCAGGGCTCCCAGTAACCACCGTCATCATCGTCAATCAGAACCAGTGGTACTGGTGGGTTCTTACCAGTCTGCACCAGAGTCAGGGTTTCCATTGCCTCGTCCATGGTACCGAAGCCGCCAGGGAAAAGTGCAATCGCATCGGCTTCCTTCAGAAAAGCGACTTTACGATTGAAAAAATACTGGTAGGTAATGGAATGGCCACTGTTTTCCATCACCGGGTTAGTCCCCTGTTCAAAGGGGAGACGGATATTAACCGCAAAAGAGTTTTCCGGTCCAGCACCCTCATTACCAGCCTGCATGATCCCCGGGCCGCCACCGGTAATCACCATATAACCAAGCCGCACCAACTGCCTGGAGAAGGTCACACATTTCTCATAGGCTGCCTCATTCGGAGCGGTGCGGGCGGAACCAAAGATAGTAACCTTTTTGCGTTCGCGATAATTACCAAACATTCTGCTGGTATAGCGCATCTCCTTCATGGTCGTACGCAACATCTTCAGGTCAGCAAGATAATCGTTTTCCTGGCCGGTTTTCAAAGCACTGATAACCATCTCGCGAATAATATCCGGGTGATGCACATCGGCCATCGATAGAATTTCATCGATCAGGTCGTCAAGGGGACCATTATTTTTCTTGAAGTTGATGTCCATAACAGAATCCTTTGCGGGAGTAAAAAAACGGCACCAGGCAATCAGCTCAGGTGCCGCAATCTAATGTGGTCGGAGAGAACCGTAAGCCGGGTTCTGTTCCCTGTAGCAGTTACCCGCTACGGGGCGACGATCATTCCTCTAGGACCGTCGTTGCCGACGGCCTCAAGCAGCCTGACCCGGGAGCTTCGGACGAGCCGTCCTCAAACACTCCCCTATTTGGCCTTGCTCCGGATGGGGTTTACCGAGCTGCCGACGTCACCGACGGCACTGGTGAGCTCTTACCTCACCCTTTCACCCTTATCCACTTGTGGTGGACGGTTTGCTTTCTGTGGCACTTTCCCTGGGGTCACCCCCGGTCCCCGTTAAGGACCATCCTGCTCTGCGGAGCCCGGACTTTCCTCCCCCCGCCTTCGGCACAAGGCTTCGGCGGGCGGCGATCGTCTGGTTGTCTCCAACCACTTTACAGCGTTAATTGCAAATCAATCTGGTGCTGTCACAAAGAGCAAACGGTTGCAGTGTGGACAGGATTGGACCTCATTGATTATGAAGAGACTATTGAACATCTGCGGCGGCAGATGCATATGACAACCGAGGCAGGCACCACCACGGGCCTCAACAACTGCTACACCGGCACGTCTGGCCATCAGGAGTTCATAACGCTTACGCAGGCTCTTCGGTAACTCTTCCAGAAAAACTCCGCGCTGACGGTCCATCTCTGCAAGTTTTTTATTTACGGCAACCAGAGAAGCATCTATCTCGGCACAGCGGGCATCAGCTTGCTCAGTACTTGCCGCCAATTCGTCATCCTTCTCCGCCTTGTCAGCAACGAGAGACTCCAGTATCTCATTTTTGGCATCAATGCTCGACTGCGACTCTTTGGCAAGTTTATTAGCCGTATCTACTTCCTTGAGCACTGCAACATATTCTTTTTGCGTTTTGATCTGCGGCAGTCGACTCTCCGAGCGCTCAACATTCTCTTGTTCCAAGGCCATGATGTTGACCAGCTCGGCCTTTTCACCACCCAGAATACTGATTTCTCCAGCCAGGCTATCAACCATCCCTTGAAGCCGATCAAGTTCTGCCTTAAGAGCCATCTGTTCATTGAGTCCTGTCTGTTGCTCGTTCTCAACAGCCTTCTTTTCCGTGTCCAACTCCTGCAAATCTCGCAGTAACTGCAACTGCTTCTGCACGATAAACGCCTCCCTTATCTGTAATCACTTTGTATCGACCGCCTGGGCAATCGAGTTTGCTTTAATCTGAATGTACCAGTTAATCACGAATTACATCCCACTAAGCATAACCGCGAATAATCAGTATAACCGGAAAGGGTCCTGCTCTCCAGTATAGGCTTCGAAAATAATTTCCCAATGACGTCGCCTGGCAGCCATTTGCAACGCCTCTGTAACCTGCTCAATCATCAACTTTTCTGTTGCAAAATGCCCGGCATCTATCATGGCAATGCCAAGCTCTTCTGCATGACGGGCATCATGGTACTTGACATCACCTGTAACCAGCACATCAGCACCCTGGCGATGGGCTGTTTGCAGCAGACCAGCGCCACTGCCACCACAGAGAGCAACCTTGCGAACCTTCCGATCACCAGCCCCAATCAAACGAAGGTGATCACACTCAAGGGCTTTCTTGACCCTGCTAGCAAAGGCATCCAGGGTTGTCTCCTGCTCCAACCTGCCAATTCGCCCCAGTCCGGCACCCGGCACCTGATTCTGCAATGGCACAAGATCATAAGCGATCTCCTCGTAGGGGTGGACCTTCTGCATCTTTTCCAGAACTCGCGCCAACTTGTGCTTGGGGACGATCGTTTCAAGACGTATCTCATCAACATGTTCCGTCTGACCAACCTCACCGACAAAAGGGTTAGTTCCCCGACCGGGCCGGAAAGTTCCTTCGCCATTGCTACGAAAAGAGCATTGATCGTAAGCACCTATCTGGCCAGCACCTGATGCAAAGAGTGCTTCGGCAACGCCTTGCTCATGACCGTCGGGAACAAACACTACCAGCTTGAGGTAATTACCGTCGACTGGCTGCAATGGGGTGTTCTGCTGCACACCCAAGCGCGCAGCTAACCAACTATTGAGACCATCAACAGCACAATCAAGGTTGGTATGGGCACTTATAATTGCCACATCAGCACGCATTGCGGTCCATATGACCTGACCAACAGCATCCTCGGGGGTTATACGCTTGATTGGACGAAACAGCAGAGGATGATGGGTTACCAGGGCCTGGGCACCTGCATCACGTGCGGCCTGAACAGCAGAGAGGCCGGGGTCTAGTGAGACCATAACCCGTTCCAGCTGGGCACCTGGCTCACCGACTTGCAGTCCTACATTGTCCCAGTCTTCAGCCAAATCCAGAGCGTAAAGCTGATGAACCAGACCGATCAGATCCTGTATGCGTTGCCCCTGCTTTGCCATTGTTTCTTTTCTGAACCCTTTCAGTTTTTGCTGACGATCCCAATGTAAAAAGAGTGCAACCTATTTTCGGCTGCACTCTTTTTAGCTCTGGAGATCTATGTGAACCAATACATTTTAGTCATGGCCTTCAGGCGGGTGGTGGGCCCACCAGGGTTCGAACCTGGGACCGACCGGTTATGAGCCGGTGGCTCTTCCAACTGAGCTATGGGCCCGCAAAAGTTCATTGTAAAAAGTGTAAGCTGCACGATCTTCTCTGTCAATCCCGTTCCTGAGATCGATTCAGGCTGGCAATCGACTCAGTTATTACTGTTATTGGTCTCCATAAAGCTTTTCAGCCGCTTGGCCCGACTCGGGTGACGCAACTTGCGCAGCGCCTTGGCTTCGATCTGACGGATACGCTCGCGAGTAACGGCAAAATCCTGGCCGACCTCTTCAAGGGTGTGATCCGATTTCTCGCCGATACCGAAACGCATACGCAGTACTCGCTCTTCGCGTGGCGTCAAGGTGGCCAGAACCTTGGCGGTCTGATCTGAGAGGTTTCCTTTAATCACTGCCTCCAACGGAGAGACAACCCCTTTGTCTTCGATGAAATCCCCCAATGAGGAGTCTTCTTCTTCGCCGATCGGGGTCTCCAAACTGATTGGTTCCTTGGCGATCTTCAACACCCGTCGGACCTTCTCGAGTGGCAGCTCCATACGCTCGGCAATTTCTTCAGGAGTCGGTTCCCGACCGATTTCCTGAACCAGTTGCCGGCTGGTGCGGATCAGCTTGTTGATCGTTTCTATCATATGGACCGGGATACGGATAGTGCGCGCCTGGTCAGCAATCGCCCTGGTAATAGCCTGACGAATCCACCAGGTTGCGTAAGTAGAAAACTTGTAGCCACGCTGGTACTCAAACTTATCAACAGCCTTCATGAGGCCGATATTGCCTTCCTGAATCAGATCGAGGAACTGCAGACCGCGGTTGGTGTATTTCTTGGCAATCGAAACCACCAAACGCAGGTTGGCTTCAACCAGTTCGGTCTTGGCCTGTTTGGCACGCCATTCGCCCTTATTGACTTCCTTGAGCGACTCCAGCAGCTCCTCAGGAGCAAAGCCCGACTCTTCCTCAACCTTGGTGAATTTACGTTCTGTGCCTTTCAAACGTCTCTCTACGACCAGTAGTGTATCCATCGGTCGATCAAGTTCCGCGGCTACAGCACGAGCATCATTTTCGCTCTTGCGCATCCGACGTAAAAGTTTACTGGCCTCGGCATAAGGCCGTCCCAGCGATTCCTCGCAGGCCTTAATCTCTTCCTTGGCCTTTTTTACCTGTCTGGCAAGCTCCTTGAGCCGATCGAGGATCTTGGCTATCTGGTAATCCTTGAGATGGATCTGATTCATCAGATCGCCCATCTCCACCGTGAGCGATGCCATTTCTTTACCCAGAGGCTTGCATGCGGCCTTAGTCGCACCATTCGCCTCATCACGCAAAACCATGAAACGCTCGTAACGAAGTTTAATCTCTTCAATCAGCGCAACCACCCGCTCACGATGACGTTCTTCTGCTTCACTGCCCTCTTCTTCATCGTAATCTTTGGTGATCTCAGCGATGCTGATCTGGCCTTTCTGGTGCCGGTCACCAAGAGTAACAACCTCCTTGAAAGCAATCGGAGTCTTGACAATCACCCGCGCAACCAAGGCTTCTCCCTCTTCGATCCGCTTGGCAATTTCAACTTCGCCCTCACGGGTCAACAGGGAAACCTGGCCCATCTCACGCAGATACATACGCACAGGATCGCTGGTCCGACCCATAACATCGGCATCAAAGGTCGGCCCGTCTCCGCTACTGCTGCTGGCTTCCCGCTGCTGTTCCTTGGCCGGAGCTGTTTTCTGTTCTGAATCAACCACTTCTATATCCATCTCTCCAAACATGGTCATGACATCGTCAATCTGTTCAGAAGAAACCATATCGGCAGGCAGGATATCATTCACCTCATCATAGGTGAGAAAACCTTTTTCCTTGCCGAGGTCGATCAGTTGCTGGACTTCTTCAATACTGGTTTTCTTAGCCATCAATATTCCCTTCAAGGATACCGTCAAGCCCGGCAGGACACCCTACATGATGTTGGACACAGGTATTTTTTGGACAATCTTTGGATTGTACAGGTAAAACGTTTTCTTTCAAAGCTTTTTTTTAATCTTTTGGTTGATCTCTGTACGTTCTCGCAAATATTGCATCAAAGCAACCTCATCGTTATTGCTCCGTGCCTCTTCCTCGAGTTGGCGGATCTCCCCCAGACGCTGTTTCAGCACAAAGTTACAGACAGCCCGACGGCAATCTGTGAAGATCTTTTCAGGATTGTCAGCCCAACCAGGATCTTCCTGGAAAACCAGGCTTGCCAAAAGCGACTGCTGGGCCTCATCAAGCGAGGCATCAACCAGATCCTCAGGCAACCGACCATCCTCATCTTCACGACCCAGCAGATACTCCGCCAGACCACGAAAAAGTTCATCGAGGAAAAGCCCCTCAGTACCTTCTTCACGGACGCGACAACGTTGTTGATCATCCACCAGCATTAAGCGTAACAGATATTTCTGGGTCTGCCCTGCGACCGCCGAGGGCTGACGTGCCTGGAGAGATTGAGTCGCTGGACGACGAACCACCGACGGGGCAACACGACCACTACGCATTTTAGACTGCAGCAGTTCGATATCAAGATTGGTCAGGGTTGCCAGACGCTTCAAATACAGATTGCGCTCCAGATCCCCTGGCAAACGACGAATGCGTTCAAGAACTTGCTCGGCCGCGCGCGCGAGACCCTCAATACTCTGCCCATTGATACGCAACTGATCCTCGATAAAAACCTCCAGAACCGGGCGCGCTGCATCCAGACAGCTACGAAAGCCCTCTTCACCCCTGGACTTGAGCAGTGAGTCCGGGTCCTCCCCGGCAGGTAAGGCAACCACATTAACGGCCAGACCGACGGGCAGCAGAGCATCCATGGCACGGAAGGTCGCCTGTCGTCCGGCGGCGTCTTCGTCAAAAACCAGCAATATTTTATCGGCATAACGTTTGAGCAAGCGGGCATGATCAGCTGTCAAAGCCGTGCCGCAAGTAGCCACTGCGGCAGCAAAACCGGCCCTATGCAGAGCCAGGACATCAAAGTAACCCTCGACAACCAAGGCTTCGCCATGGTGCCGCATGGCATCGCGCGCCTGGTAGAGACCATAGAGGGTCTGGCCCTTATGATAGACATCGCTTTCCGGAGAGTTGATATATTTAGGCAGACTATCATCCAGGACCCTACCACCAAAGGCCACCATTCGACCCTGCAGGTCATGAATCGGAAAAAGCAGACGCTGACGAAACAGATCATAATCGCCTCGCCCCTGCTTGCCGGGACGAACCAATCCTGCCTGTTGAATCTCCTCTCTGGAGAATTTTTTCTCAGTCAGGTGTTTCGCCAGAGCCTCCCAACCCTCAGGGGCAAAGCCAAGCTGAAAAGCTCGCACAGTTTCACTTTCGTAGCCTCGTTGGCGCAAATAACGCCGGCCGAGTGCGCCGACTTCACCTTCCAGAAGAATCTGCTGATAAAAAGTCCCTGCAGCTTCGTTAATCTGCAGCAGACGTTCCCGCACCTCGCGACGTCGCATATCTGCAGGCGAAATCGCCTCTTCTTCAACCTCGATACCGACTTTTTCTCCAAGCCGTCTGACCGCATCCGGAAAACTCAAACCATCCATACGCATCAGGAAAGAGAAGACGTTGCCACCCACCCCGCAGCCAAAACAGTGGAATATTTGTCGAGCCGAATTAACATTGAACGAAGGGGTCTTCTCCTGATGAAAAGGACAGAGGCCCTGATGGTTGGCACCGGAACGCTTGAGAGGCAGATAGCCGGAGACCACCTCAACGATATCGCTACGGTCGCGGATCTCCTGAATTTTATCTTCTGGTATGCGTCCCATCAGTGTCGCAACTCCACCAGTGTCACGTTATCGCCACCCTGCTCTGCTGCTGCCGCCTGAAAGATGGCAACCTCGCTAGACTCAGCAAGAAATTCCCTGACCGCTTTCCGCAGGACACCCTGACCAGCGCCGTGCACAATCTCCAGCTTCTGCTCGTTATGGAGCAAGGCTTCATCAAGAAATCGACTGAGCAATCCCTGGGCGTCCTCAACCCGCTTGCCAACCAGAACCAGGCGCGGCAAAAAAGCGTTGCGTTTGACACGGTCGCGAATTCGTGGCGCTGACTTCTGGTGATCAGCATAGCGACGCGGCTGGAACTGGCGCAGTGCCGAACGCGGCTGACGCAACTTCTTGCCACCGGCCATGAGTTCAATCCGGTCGCCATCGACACGGGTCACTTCAGCTTCTACCCCCAGAACCGGCACATAAAGCCTTTCCCTGACGGCAACCTCTGCAGGGATATGTTCTGGCCCCTGCGGCAGTGGTTTCGGCAAGGTTTCATGCAGCTCTCTGAGCGCACTTGTCAATTTCGCACGCTGCTTTGGCTTTACCGTCCCTTCCGGAACCTGCCTGAATAATGCCTGAAGTTTTTCTTCAGCCGCAGTCAGCACCTGCAGCCCTTGCTGACGCACCTCATCGAGAATCGTCTGGCGCCGAGCCTCCAGATCTTTGCGTTCACTATGAATACGTTGTTTATCTTTTGCGGCTGCAGAGCGTAAGCTTTGTGCTGTACGCAATTCATCGTCCAGAGTTGCCCGCAAGCTCTGTAGTCGCTCAATAATCGCCACACCTTCGCGCTCGCCTTGACCGAGATAATTTTCAGCAGCAATCAAAACCTTTTCCGGCAAACCGATCCGCCGAGCGATCGTAAACGCATGACTGGCACCGGGAATACCGTAATGCAACCGAAAAGTCGGTTGCAGGGTGTCTGTATCGAATTCCACTGCGGCATTTTCTACTTGTGATTCGAGCTGCGCATAGCCCTTGACAACATGCAGATGCGTGGTTGCCAGGATACGTGCACCGACATCGCGCAGGCTGTCAACTGCGGCCAGAGCCAGAGCCGAACCTTCAGCGGGATCTGTGCCGGTACCCAACTCGTCCATCAACACCAGAGTTTCGCCATCGGCCCGCTGTAAAATATTACGCAAACGCAGCAGGTGACCGGAAAAAGTGGAAAGATTCTGCTCAATACTCTGTTCATCGCCGATATCCGCCATGACCGGCGCAAAAGGGAAAAGCCGGCTTCCCGGTTCACACGGGATCGGCAGACCAGCCCGAACCATAAGAACGAGCAAACCAGCGGTTTTGAGTGCGACCGTTTTGCCACCAGTGTTAGGCCCACTGATGATCAGGGTATGACACTCTTCCGGCAGCCGTAGATCAATCGGCACCACCTCAGGGGCACCCTTTGCACCTTTTTTTGCGGCAACCAGTAAGGGATGACGAGCATTGTGCAGGGCAAGAGACGGTTCATTGGCCAGTTTGGGAACTACAGCATCCAGGGTAACTGCCAGGCGAGCAATGGCCTGACGCAGGTCAAGCCGGGCAAGAACGGCCTGGTTGTCAGCCAGGGTCTGTCTTGCTTTACGAACGCCAGCAGTCAAACGCGCAAGGACACGCTCCTCTTCACGTATAATCTGGTGCACCAGAGTCTGGACACGGTTATTACTTTCCAGGGTAACCGCCGGTTCTACATAAAGGGTCTGACCACTGGCAGAAACATCATGGACAAAACCTTTCAGACGACCACTGTGATCCGTACGCACTGGCAGGACATAACGACCGTTGCGATCCGTAATCAACGATTCCTGGAAAATCCCCTGGAGGCGCTCGTCCTGCAACAACTGGTCAAGCTGCCGCTTGACCCGGTTGCGCTCGCCCTTGAGGCTGCTCCGTAGGTCAGAGAGTTCAAAAGAGGCCGAATCAAGAATTTCCGCGCGCGGGCCAACACTGCTGCGAATCTCGGCAGCCAACTCAGGCAGCAGGGTCAACTGCCGGGCGAACGGCTGCAGGCAAGGGCAAACTTCACTGTTCAGTAACTGCTGCCGACAGGCCGATGCGGCTTCGAGAGCCGCCTGCACATCACGCAAAACTTCTGGTTCCAGGCGGAGCCCTTCAGCCCGCAACTGTTCCAGGTGTGGCAACAAATCGATACCAGAACCAAGCGCAAGAGGACCATCTTCCTGAAGCAACTCTCCGGCCTCTTGCGCCTCCTGAAGAGCCTCTACAATCTTTTGCCGTTCGCAAAGGGGAGCAAGAGCAGCCGCCAGGAGCCGCCCAAAGGGCGTCTGGGTTTTAGCGACCACCAAGTCAACAACCTTGGCGAACTCAAGCTGAACCAGGCTGTCTGCCGTAATTTTGTCTGGCATTGTTTTGTCTGCGAGGTCCGATTTTTCTAATGTCATTTCAGAACACGCTGGCTGCCTTCCAAAGCCGCACCACCTAGATCAACAAATGGCGGGGCCAGATAAGCCTCCTTCATAACTTTGTCCATTCCCCATGGTAGCTGTTGTAAAGAGAGAGCAAAGAGCACCACCGCCAGCAGAAGCCCCCCCTGTATCAGACCAAACACCCCACCGATCAGGCGATTAAAGCCGCCGAGAAAAAGCAGCTTCACAAAGCGTGACAAAAGGAATCCGAGCACCAGGAAAAAGGTCATGGTTGCGAGGAAAAGTACCGTGAAGGTAATCGCCACGGCAATCTGGGTGGGCAGGTCAACTTGTTTCAGAAGGGCGTCTGCAAGGGGGCCATGATAACGAAAGGCCAGGAACGCACCGACAAAAAAACCTGCCAAAGAACAGACTTCCTTGAGCAGGCCGCGCAGTAACCCCTTGACCAAAAAACCACAGAGGATGACAAGAATGGCAATATCAATACCGTTCATCTTTGAATCAGTTCTCCCCGCATTTAGCCCGCCAGTTTCTTTTTAACCAACTCACTGACCAGTTTGCCATCGGCACATCCAGTGGTCTGCGCTGTGACCAACTTCATAACCGCGCCCATATCCCGCATGGAACTGGCGCCACTTTCGGCAATCGCCTTGACGACCAGTTCTTCCACTTCAGACTCGCTCAACTGAGACGGCAGGAACTCCTGCAATATCACCACCTCAAGCTCTTCTTTCTCAGCCAACTCTGGGCGGGTATCCCGATAAGCTTCGGCCGCTTCACGCCGCTGCTTGACCAGAGTGGAAAGAATCTTGATCGCCGCAGCGGCATCAAGCTCCTGACGTGCTGCAATTTCGGCATTCTTCAGAGCGGTACGGGCCAGGCGAATCGTACTCAGCCGCAAACTGTCCTTGGCTTTCATCGCCACTTTCATCGCTTCAAGTAACTGATCCTGGATATTCATAATCATGAAGTCTCCTGACGGCCTGTCCGACTGGCTTTTTCTTCCAGGCCGGAGGTGCCGAAACGTCGCTGCAATTCTGCGTAAATCCGCTCGGGAGGTAAATCGTAATAGCTGAGCAGCACCAGGGTATGGAACCAGAGGTCTGCTACCTCACAAACGACTTCGTCGGTCTGGCCGCCCTTACCGGCAATGGCAACTTCAGTAGCTTCTTCACCAACCTTGCCGAGGATTTTATCGAGACCCTTGGCGTATAGTGATGCGACGTAAGACTTTTCCGAGGGGTTCTGCTTACGCTCCTGGATGACCTTGTAGACCGCGTCAATAATGTCATTGTGTTCTTTCATGATTTAAAACCTTTGCATTCACCACGAAGGGCACGAAGAGCACGGAGGAACAAAAGCTTTGGGTTTCTGTAAGTACCTGTTTATAGCCACTGACAGACCCTTCTCATCTTCGTGGTTTAATGAGAACCTAAAACCTTACCGGCACACCGTGTTCACGCAAATATTCCTTGCATTCGCCAATGGTGTATTCACGAAAGTGAAAGATACTCGCCGCCAGAGCCGCACCCGCACCACCTTCGACCAGACCTTCACGGATATGCTCAAGATTGCCGACGCCACCGGAAGCGATCACCGGAATCGTGACCCGGTCGCTGACCGCGCGGGTCAGAGGAATATCATAGCCATCTTTGGTGCCGTCACAATCCATCGAGGTCAAAAGGATTTCACCCGCGCCGTAATCTGCCATTCTTTTGGACCATTTGAGGACATCTATACCGGTCGGGTTACGACCACCGTGGGTATAGACTTCCCATGTTTGCGGATCGCTGCTGGGTACTCTGCGCGCATCAATAGCAACGACGATGCACTGGGAGCCAAAACGTTCAGCCGCCTCGCGAACAAACTCGGGACGGTGTACGGCTGCGGTGTTGATCGAGACCTTATCGGCACCAGCATTGAGCAGGTTGCGGATATCGGCAATCTCACGCACACCACCACCAACCGTAAGCGGCATAAAAACCCGCTCCGCCGTGCGTGCCACCACATCGAGGATGATACCACGCTTATCACTCGACGCCGTGATGTCGAGAAAAGTCAATTCGTCGGCACCCTGAGCATCATAAGCCTCGGCAGCCTCAACCGGATCACCGGCATCACGGAGTTCGAGAAACTGCACGCCCTTGACCACGCGACCGTCTTTGACGTCTAAACATGGGATGATTCTTTTTGTCAGCATTGGCTTCTATAACCTTGGGGACTTAAAAAATATCAATATCTCGTTTTTTGTAGGGGCTAAGCAAACGTCACACCTGCTTAGCCCTTGTCGGAACGAAAACCAAAGGCGGGCGAAGCAGATGAAGCTTGCTTAGCCCCTACATCTTCTGAAGATGGTTTTTCGGGAATTACCGAGTCCCTTGTTGGTTGCGTCTCGTTAATTCGACGGCTTCACGAAGATTCAACGCGCCGTTGTAAATCGCCTTACCAGTGATGACCCCCTCAATCCCGGAAGCCTCGATCTGCAACAGGTTGCGGATATCATCCAGGCTCGACACACCCCCGGAAGCAATTACCGGAATCGAGATGGCCTCAGCCAAAGCAGCAGTTGCCTCAAGGTTCGGGCCTTGCATCATGCCGTCACGGGCAATATCGGTATAGATGATGGCCGTGACGCCAAAAACTTCCATCTCACGGGCCAGGTCAATCGCCTTTTTCTCGGTCACCTCAGCCCAGCCACGTACAGCCACCAGGCCATTTTTGGCATCGATACCAACCACGATCTGATCTGGAAATCTGCGGCAGGCTTCAGCGACTAGTTCCGGGTTTTCCTTGGCCACTGTACCGAGGATGACACGACTGACGCCCAGTTTAAGGTAAGCCTCGATGGTCTCCAGATCACGGATACCGCCACCGAGTTCAGTTGGAATATCGACCGCAGCGACGATCGCCTCAATCGCCTCGCGGTTCTTCGGCACCCCGGCAAAAGCTCCATCCAGATCGACCAGATGCAGGAATTCGCCGCCCTCATTCTGCCAATGGCGAGCCATCGCCGCCGGGTCATCAGAGTAGACAGTATCCTTCTCCATCAGCCCCTGTTCCAGGCGCACACATTGGCCAGCTTTCAGATCAATTGCGGGTAGAACGATCATGCAAACCTTCCTGTGTGGTTATAAAGTCTTAGAGTTTACCGAACTTGTCAAAAATATTCAGGCCAACGGTCTGACTCTTTTCCGGATGAAACTGCGTGGCCATAAGATTGTTACGCCAGACAGAAGCACAAAATTCGACCTCACCGTAACGGCAGGTCGCCGCAACATCAGCAGAGTTATCGGCAGAACAATAATAGGAATGGACAAAATAAACGAAACTGCCGTCTTTTGTATCCTCAAAGATTGGCGAGGGCTTCTGCAGTTGAATATTATTCCAACCCATGTGCGGAACTTTGAGCCGCTCGCCACCTTCAGTCATGTCGGTGGGGAAATGAATGACCTTCCCCGGCACCAACCCCAAACCCTGGTGACGACCAAACTCTTCACTTTCATCAAAGAGCATCTGCATACCGACACAGATGCCGAGCAACGGCTTACCAGACTTAACATGCTGCAGCAACGGCTCGACAAAACCACCGGCACGCAGGTTGTTGATGCAATCACGGAAAGCGCCAACACCGGGAAGTACCAGTTTGGCCGTGGTCAGGATATCTTCGGGGTTGCTGCTGACCCTGGCTGCGTAGCCAAGCTTTTCAAAAGCTTTCTCGACGCTGCGCAGGTTACCCATTTCATAATCGATGATCGTGATCATTTATCGTGCCTACTCCGTGATTATTTATCGTGCCTACTCCGTGATTATTTATCGTGCCTACTCAAGGGTTCCCTTTGAAGAAAGAACACCTTCGACTCTGGGATCGAGCTGGGTTGCTTCATCCAATGCACGCGCAAACGCCTTGAAAACAGCTTCGACAATGTGATGTAGATTGTCACCATAGGCCAGATTAACATGCACGTTGGCACCGGCATGATTACAGAAGGCCGTAAAGAATTCCTCGACCAGCTCCACCTCGAAATTCCCCACCTGGGCCTTCGGCAGAGGTACGTTGAAAACCAGAAACGGCCGTCCGGAAAAATCGAGAATCACGGCGGCCAGGGATTCATGCATCGGCATAGTGCCACGACCGTAACGGCGCACACCGACCTTGTCACCGAGTGCCTGCTTGAAAGCTTCGCCAAGGCAAATAGCCAGGTCTTCAACCGTGTGATGAGCATCTATTTCCAAATCACCCTTGGCACTGATCTGCAGATCAAAAAAGCCATGACGGGCGATTTGAGTCAGCATATGGTCGAGAAAAGGGACTCCGGATTCAATCTGATGCTCACCGCGCCCATCCAGATCAAGAGTCAAATTGATGCTGGTCTCTTTGGTGGAGCGGTTAATCGTGGCTGTCCGTGCCATACTTTCCTCCATCAGAAATTTTAAGGGGTCTACCTTGATGCCCTTACAAACCAAGCTTCTTATCACGAAGGACACGAAGATCACAAAGAAAGCCGTTAGTGTTTTAAGTCCTTAACTCTGTGCCTTTCGTGATCTTCGTGGTGCCTTTTTATGTTATTCCAACAAACAAAAGCTCAGTTTTTACCCAACCGAATCGACACCGATCTGGCGTGAGCCTCCAAGCCTTCGAGTTCAGCAATCTTGACAATACTTTCGCCTAACCGGTTCAGACCTTCTGCGCTGAAAGAAATCAGGCTCGACTTCTTGACAAAATCCCCGGTGCCCAGCGGCGAGAAGAAGCGAGCTGTACCACCCGTCGGCAAAGTATGATTAGGCCCCGCCAGGTAGTCACCAGCAGCCTCAGGAGTATTATGCCCGAGGAAAACCGCGCCGGCATGCCTGATCTGCGGTAACAATGCAAAGGGTTCGGCAACCGCCAACTCCAGGTGCTCCGGTGCAATCTGATTGCTGAAGGTAGCCGCTTCTGTCAGGTCACGGGCGAGAATAATCGCACCGAAGTTTTCGATCGATTGACGGGCTATGACAGCCCGCGACAACTGCTCAAGCTGGCCTTCCAGCTCCTCGGCCACCTGGTGCCCGAAGGCTTCATCAGTGGTAATCAAGATCGAAGCGGCCAGTTCATCGTGCTCCGCCTGGGACAACAGATCGGCTGCTATATGCGCCGGGTTGCCGCTACCGTCGTTGATCACCAGAATTTCACTCGGTCCGGCGATCATATCGATATCAACCGTGCCGAAAACCAGGCGCTTGGCCGTAGCGACATAAATATTGCCAGGGCCGGTAATTTTATCGACCCGAGGGACAGTTGCCGTACCATAGGCCAGGGCGGCTACGGCCTGGGCTCCACCGAGTTTGAAAATCCGGTCTACTCCGGCAATATGGGCTGCCGCCAGAACGTAAGGGTTGACCACACCATCCGGCATAGGCACCACCATGATAATCTCACCAACTCCGGCAACCTTGGCCGGTACCGCATTCATCAGCACTGATGACGGATATGCCGCCTTGCCGCCCGGCACGTAGATGCCGACCCGGTCGAGAGGTGTAACCATCTGACCAAGCTGGATATCGGACTCATCGTTGCAGAGCCAGGTCTCTTCCTTCTGCTTCTGATGAAAAGCGGCAATCCGGTCCGCAGCAAGCTGCAGCGTTGCGAAAGTGTCTTTATCAACCGCAGCAAGGGCCTGCTCTTTCTCAGCGGCAGAAACTTCAAGGGTTGCGGCCTCCAGCTTGAGACGATCAAAACGCTCGGTATATTCACAAAGTGCCGCATCGCCGCGTTCGCGCACATCCGCGAGGATATCCTCAACCGTCTGCACAACTCCGGCAGGTATGGTCTCGCCGCGCGCGCTGATTTTGCGAAAAATTTCAGCAAAACCAGCATCAGAAAAGCGTAGAAATCGAATCATTAATTCTCTCCTCCCAGGTTCTCTCTCCCGGGCTCTCACCTCACCCGGAAATCCTCGGGCCGTCCTCGATGACTTTTTCCAGCTCCTCAATCAACATGGTTATGCGACGATGCTTGGTCTTGAGGCTGGCGCGATTGACAATCAGGCGACTAGTCACCTCGGCAATCGTTTCCACCTCAACCAGGCCGTTCTCACGCATGGTGCCACCGGTCGAAACCAGATCGACAATCCTCTCCGCCAGGCCAACCAGAGGTGCAAGTTCGATCGACCCATAGAGCTTGATGACTTCGACCTGAACCCCTTTGGCCGCAAAAAACTTTTCTGTAAGATTGGGGTATTTGCTTGCGACACGAATATTCGACCAACCGGCGGGGTCATCATCCTGGCTCAGCTCTTTTGGCTCGGCCACCACCAGACGACAGTAACCAAACTGCAGATCGAGTGGTTCGTATAGATCCTTGTCCTGTTCCAGCAGAGTATCCTTGCCAACCACGCCAATGTCAGCGCAGCCATGTTCGACATAAGTTGGCACATCTTGGGAACGCACGGCCATGAAGCGCAGCTTGTCTTCGTTATTCACAAAGACCAGTTTGCGACCGGGGTTGTCCATCTCCGGGCAGGTAATACCGATCTTGGCAAACAACTCCATGGAGTCTTGCATAATACGCCCTTTGGGCAGGGCAAAAGTCAGATAGTCATTCATGATTCAACCTGGTAATCAGTTATCAGTTATCAGTAGCTGGCAAAAGATTCTACAATCTGGCAGTGTAACCAGTCCCTGGTTTCCAGTCACTTGTTTTTATGCCGAAACGCGTTCAATATCAGCGCCCAAGCTGCGAAACTTCTCTTCCAGTTTTTCGTAGCCACGATCAAGATGGTAGATACGGCTGATCTCAGTGGTATTGTCTGCGGCCAATCCGGCAAGAACCAGGCTGGCACTGGCGCGTAGGTCGGTTGCCATCACTGGCGCGCCGAGCAACCTGGAGACACCTTTGACTGCTGCCGTATGACCTTCAATAGAAATATCAGCGCCCATCCGCTGCAATTCACTCACATGCATGAAACGATTCTCGAAGACCGCTTCAGTGATCATACTGGTACCATTGCCAAGAGCCATCATCGCCATGAACTGAGCTTGCATATCGGTCGGGAAACCCGGGTGTGGCTGGGTTTTTATATTCACCGAGTTGATTTCTTCAGGACCCTCAACCCAGAGAGTCTCCGGAGTCGCGGCAACCGTTGCGCCGGCCTCCTCAAGCTTGCTGAGCAACGCTTCCATATGTTCAGCACAAGCACCTTTGACGCCGACCCGACCACCGGTCATGGCCGCAGCCACCAGAAAGGTGCCAGCCTCAATACGATCAGGCATCACCTGGTAATCCATCGGGGTCAGTTCGTCAACGCCTTCAATCGTTATGATATCAGTACCAGCTCCCTCAATGTACGCACCCATACCCTGCAACGCTTTGGCAAGATCAATGATTTCCGGTTCGCGGGCAGCGTTTTCGAGGATGGTTGTCCCTTTGGCCAAGGTCGCTGCCATAAGCAGGTTTTCTGTACCCCCCACCGTCGGAATATCCAGGTGAATTCGAGCCCCAATCAGTTGCGCAGCGCTGGCCTCTACATAACCATGCTCGAGGTGGATTTCTGCACCCATGGCTTCAAGACCTTTAAGATGCAGGTTGATCGGCCTGGCACCAATAGCACAACCACCGGGCAGACTGACCCGAGCTCTGCCATAACGGGCCAGCAGCGGGCCAAGTACCAGCACCGACGCTCTCATGGTGCGTACCAGATCATAAGGTGCTTCCATACTGTTGATCTGTTCGGTCGATATTCTCAAGGTACCGTTGCTGCTATCAACATCAGCACCTAATTCTGCCAGCAGACGCTCTGCTGTGGTGATGTCGCGCAAACGCGGCAAGTTGCCAATCCGGTGCGGCCCTGGTGCCAGTAAGGTCGCAAAGAGCAACGGCAAAGCGGCATTCTTAGCCCCACTGATCGTAACTTCACCTGCCAGCGGCCGACCACCATGTATAATTAATTTATCCAATTCACTTTACCTCTTTATAACTTACAGCCTTACAGCTTTGCCATTCCCACAACCACCCTGGGGATTCCGGCATAATCATCACGCTGTCCGATTTCTATCAAACCGGCAGACTTGAACAAAGCACTGACCGCCGCCGCCTGGCCAATACCAACCTCAACCAGCAGCCAGCCACCCGGAACCAGAACTCGGCTGGACTGAACAGCAAGTTGACGATAGGCTTCCAGGCCATCGTCACCACCATCAAGGGCCAGACGCGGTTCATAATCACGCACCTCGGGCATCAGCTTCAGCCAATCCCCGGACGGTATGTAAGGCGGATTGCTGACGATCATCTCAAAAGGTCCCGTCGGCAAGCTCGCCAGATCACCGATCAAACAGGTGACGCGATCCGCTACCCCGTGGCGCTGGATATTACCGCGAGCGATTGCCAATGCCGGTTCACTGCAATCAAGTGCTGTCACCAGAATTTCTGGTTTTTCATGAGCCAGTGCAATCGCAATGGCACCACTGCCAGTACCGACATCAAACACTCGGGAGGAATCTTCGATCCGCAGCAGAGCTTCTTCGACCAAAACCTCCGTATCAGCTCTTGGCACCAGAACGTCTGGACCCACATTAAAGGTCAACGACCAGAATTCCGTCTCGCCCAGAATGTACTGGACAGGTTCCCGCTGGGCACGCCGTTGCACCCGCTCGCGAAAAGCAGCCAGTTCGGCAGCATTGAGTGGTTGCTCGAAGTTAACATAAAGACCGACCCTGTCCAGATCAAGGGTCGCTGCCAACAGCAACTCGGCATCAAGACGCGCCGAGTCAATCTCTTTGCTGGCAAAGTAATCGGCGGTCCACTGCAGAATTTTCAGGACCGTCCAGCACTCAGTCACTTAATTGCCCTGTCCAGCCATCTGCTCAGCCTGATAGTGAGTCGTCAGGGTGTCAATGATTTCGTCCAGGTCACCCTGCATAATGGCGTCAAGCTTATAAAGCGTCAGCCCGACCCGGTGGTCGGTACAGCGCCCCTGGGGGAAATTATAAGTGCGGATACGCCCGGAGCGGTCGCCGCTGCCAACCTGGCTTTTACGATCAGCCGCCATCTCCGCCTGCTGCTCGGCCTGCATGGCGTCAAGAATGCGTGACTGCAAAACTTTCATCGCCCTGGCCTTGTTCTTGTGCTGTGACTTTTCATCCTGGCAGGCAACCACAACTCCGGTCGGAATGTGGGTAATCCGCACAGCTGACTCAGTCTTGTTGACATGCTGGCCACCGGCCCCGGACGCCCGGTAAAGATCGATACGCAGATCGGACGGATCAATATTGATCTCAACATCCTTAGCCTCTGGCAACACTGCAACAGTGCAGGCGGAAGTATGAATACGTCCCTGAGCCTCGGTTTCCGGTACCCGCTGGACCCGATGGGTACCACTCTCATACTTGAACCTGGCAAACACACCTTTGCCGCTGATCAGGGCGATAACTTCCTTATAGCCACCTATCCCGGCTTCAGCCGTACTGAGCAGTTCTACCTTCCAGCCCTTACGGTCAGCATAGCGACAGTACATCCGAAAGAGATCACCGGCAAACAACGCCGCCTCATCACCGCCGGTCCCGGCACGTACCTCGATGATAACGTTGCGCAGAGCGTTCGGATCCTTGGGCAGGAGCAGCACCTTGAGCTGGGCCTCCAGTGCAGCCAGTTCAGCTTCCAGATCAACGACTTCGGCTTTTGCCATCTCGCGAACATCCGGATCAGAATCTTTGAGAAGTTCCTGGCTACCGGCGATTTCTGCAGTGATCTGACACAACCTCTCATAGCCACGGACCACATCGATCAATTCGGCATGCTCTTTGGTTAAGGCACGGTAACGAGGCTGATCATTAATCACCGAAGGGTCGGAAAGCAAACCTTCGACCTCGCGAAACCGGTCAGCAATATTCTCAAGTTTATTCAGCATGGGTCTCTATTAACATTTAAGGTTGCATTAGCCTGGCAAGTTTAAATTAGTCGGGCATACTCTTCACGGACTTCCTGGAGCGCTCCGCAGGTCATGGCACCCTCCGGACACGGTCCATTTAGACAACCAGGTCCAGACTCGGAAAAAAGCAGGGGCGATGCCTTTCTGGCAAGCCGCAGCATCTCCCTGGCCATAGCCCGGATTTCCCATTGGGCTCGACGACAACAACGCAACACAAAAAAGTGCTGCAGTTCCCTGGCATTCATGGTCATAACCAGCTTGGTGGCAGCAGCGTTGGGCAATACAAAACGGGCGTCTTCCGCAGGGATTCCAGCGACCAGCAAGTCGTGATACAACTCGTGAGTACTTTGCATGTGTGCTTCACAACGATCCGACAATGCCTGCCGTTCGCTTATACTTTCTGGAATGACCATCTCAAACAGCTGATCATGTGAGACATAGCGCTGACTCTGCTGAGAAAAAGAGGCAATGCGATGACGGACCAACTGATGAGAACAGGCGCGACTGATTCCCTCGATGCCGAAAGTGAAGGAGGCATGCTCCAGAACTGAAAAGTGGCCAAGTTCAAGAATCTTCTGCAGCAGTTTGGCCACTTTATCCGGCGCCTGTCCGAGTAACTTTTCGATAGAAGAATCAGAATAGCAGAGCCGCGCAGCGGCCGCCACAACCTGTTCAGGATTAGGAGTGTGGGTCAGAAGTTGGACGAGCATGGCCTTATGTTTCCAAATTGGACCGCGCCGTCCGGAGAACCGGGCCGTGTCCCGGAACGGGACGCGGGAGATATCTAGGAGCCTGGTAATAGTACTGTTACCGGGGGATCCGGCATCAAAAAAGGGACGGCCCAGCAGGGCCGTCCGCAAAGATTTTACTCTTCTTTTTTTGCGTATTTCTTACGGAAACGTTCGATCCGACCGGCAGTATCCATCAACTTCTGCTTACCGGTGTAGAAAGGATGACATGAAGAACAGATTTCTGTTGTGATGTCACCTTTTTTGGTCGACTTGGTCTCAAAAGTGGCCCCACAGTGACAGGTAACTGTGGTTGCCTCATATTTGGGGTGGATACCTTCTTTCATCGTTAAGCTCCTATTTGACCTGGCTTTGTACAGGTCACGGATTTGGTGGGCCAAGGCTTTCTATTCCAAGGGTGAACCCAAGGCCATAAAAGAGAGATTAGATACCACTATTGAAAAGCAATTGCAACCCTTTTAGTGACCTGATGACGTTAATCAGCGATTCATACTATCGATAAATTCCTGATTGGTCTTGACATCACCAAGCTTATCAAGCAAAAACTCCATACCATCAACTACATTCATCGAGGAAAGCACCTTGCGCAACAGCCAGATACGTTGCAGGCTAACTTCCTCGACCAGCAGTTCTTCACGGCGAGTACCTGACTTATTGATATCAATTGCCGGATAAGTTCTTTTGTCAACCAGTCGGCGGTCGAGGTGCAGCTCCATGTTGCCGGTCCCTTTGAACTCCTCAAAGATCACCTCATCCATTTTACTGCCAGTATCAACCAGGGCCGTAGCGATAATCGTCAGGCTACCGCCTTCTTCTATGTTGCGAGCCGCACCAAAGAAGCGCTTTGGTTTGTGAAGAGCGTTGGAATCGACCCCGCCGGAAAGGATCTTACCGGAAGGAGGCACCACAGTATTGTAAGCACGCGCCAGGCGGGTAATGGAGTCGAGCAGGATAACAACATCACGTTTATGCTCCACCAGTCGCCGGGCTTTCTCAATAACCATTTCAGCAACCTGGACGTGGCGTGTAGCCGGTTCGTCGAAGGTTGAGGAAATGACCTCGCCGTCAACCGTGCGCTGCATGTCAGTAACTTCCTCGGGGCGTTCATCGATCAGCAACACGATCAGGTAGACTTCCGGATGATTTTCAGTAATCGAATTGGCAATATTCTGCAACAGGACCGTTTTACCCGTTCTCGGCGGGGCAACAATCAGTCCGCGCTGCCCCTTGCCTATCGGTGATACCAGGTCGATGACGCGCGTCGGCATGTTGTCCGGAGTTTCCAGAATCAGACGTTGATCGGGATAGAGAGGTGTCAGGTTGTCAAACAAGGTCTTATCGCGGGCAACTGACGGATTTTCGAAGTTGACTTCGGCAACCTTGAGCAGGGCGAAGTAGCGTTCACCCTCTTTCGGCGGCCGGATCTGACCTGAGACCGTATCACCAGTACGCAGACTGAAGCGACGAATTTGCGAAGGAGAGATGTAAATATCATCTGGACCCGGCAGATAGTTAGCATCAGGAGCACGCAGAAAACCAAAACCATCGGGGAGGACTTCAAGAACCCCCTCACCAAAAATGGCTCCGTTCTTGGCAGATGTCGTATTGAGGATGGCAAAGACCAGGTCTTGCTTACGCAGACCCGAGGCCCCCTCAACGCCAAGCTCCTTGGCAATAGTCAAAAGGTCGGTAATCTTTTTTGCTTTCAGTTCCTTCAGGTTCATCGGTTCTCCTTGAAACCTGCATACTCAGGATAACGTACAGACGCAACGGCAAAATTCTGCCGCAATTGCTGCATACTGCTCATCAAGAATATTGAGGTTTTTTTCTCCGAGTTTTCGCGGTCCGAAACGGTTTTGACGCTTTGGGAGGTTTGCTTTGCAGGGCAACAAGTAGCGCGGCCCTACGCGATTATTTCAAGATATGTATAATGATCGAGGTCGGTCAGTTCTCTGATTAGAAACTATCTGAAAGGGAAATATTGTTTTTCAGGTGACATCCTAAGTAACACACGACACTACGTTAGTGTTTGTTCTTACTGTAGACCTATTTACCGGCTTTTTAGTCACCTGTCAATGGGCTTTTTGATTTTTTCTCTATTATTCGGGGGATTATTTACCAGCAAACCTCATATGAGCCTGTCCGACAATTCATTATCGGCTACAAACCCAGCTGTTTGGCCCATATTTCAGCTCCTTTTCAACCAATAGCTATGGCTATTACTCTCAAACGAGCCAAAATCTGTTCTCAAACTTCTGGGCTTTCGCTTCGACCCTTATTGTCGGACAGGCTCATAGACACTGTTGGAATCTTCTTCAGATCAAAATTGCGGATAGCCCAAAACAGTTGCTCCCGGGGAGGCACGCCAACAAGCTCTGCCGGCAGTTCCTGTCCCAGCACACTGAGTGCCGCACTGATCAGGCCACCAGCATTTCCCAGATAATCAATACCGTCCGCACCCTGCTGTTTGCTCAATTTCTGGCCGTTCTCATCGACCACCAACGGCAGATGGATATACTCCTGCACGGTAGCGCCAAGACTGGCATTCAGGAATATTTGCCGGGGTGTCGATGACAACAGGTCAGCACCACGGACAACCTGATTAACGCCACTTTCCGCATCGTCGACAACCACAGCCAACTGGTAGGCAAACAGACCATCAGCCCGACGCAGCACAAAATCACCGACATCTCGTGATAACAGCTGACTCATGGGCCCAAAAACGCCGTCGGTAAAACAGACCTGCTCCTCCGGCACCCGAATACGCAAGGTACGCGGTTTGCGTCCTGCAGGCAAACCGGACCGGCAAGTTCCTGGATAGACCGGCCCTTCTTCAGCAAAACCGGACTCTTCTCCACCGGAAAGAGACCTTTTTTCACTGACAGAAGACCTGCGCGACTGAATCTCCCGGCGCGTACAGGCACAGTCGAAAACCAGACCACGCTCCCGTAGTGAGTCCATCGCTGCAGCATAAACATCTATTCTCCGACTTTGCCAGATGATTTCGCCATCCCAATGCAACCCAAGACAATCCAGTGCAGACAGAATCTCATCCGCAGCACCGGCGACCACACGAGGGGGATCCAGATCTTCCATGCGCAACAACCACCGGCCACCTTCATGCCGCGCCAGACAATAACTACCCACTGCAGCAATCAGTGAGCCGAAATGCAAAGGACCTGTAGGACTCGGTGCGAAACGTCCGACAACTTGTTCGTCAGGCATCAAATAAAAACCTTTCTTCTATCCAAACCCACAAGCAACTGACCCAAATAAACAAGAAACAGATACGAGGGCTTAAACGATATCCAGATAAATGATTGACATAATCGTTCAAGACAATTACTTTTATAACGAAACTTGTCAAGAATGTCAGCAGAAGGAACTCCTTTTGATTATTACTCGAGCAACAGAATACGCGATCCGTGCCATCCTTTACATGTCCTGCCAGCCACCCGGGGGGATCATTTTTAAAAAGGATATCTGCAAAGCACAGGATATCACCCCGGCCTTTCTTACCAAAATACTCCAACCCCTGATCAAAGATGGCATCGTTGGCTCCCAAAGAGGGGTTGGAGGTGGCTTCTATCTGGCCAGAACTCCGGCAGAGATAACCTTGCTGGACATCATAAAGTCTCAGGAAGGACCGGTTTATCTCAACCAGTGCCAAATCGAAGACAGTACTTGCGAACGTGAATTCTTTTGCCCGACACATGGCGTCTGGACGCAGATCCGTGAGGAGTTCATGGCAACACTCTCCAGCTACGACTTCGCCAGCCTGGCAAGCAAACAGGACAAGCTCCTCCCCGTTTCATCAAAAGCTTCTGCCTGAAACAGGAAAATCTGCCAGGAAAGTTACATCCAGCTCGCTGCGGGATTTTATGGAACCCTGCTGCTAGCATAAGACCCAACAACACCGACCACACCAAACACTATTCCAATACTTTCTGTTATTCCAGCCACTTAGCCATACTCATCGCAGTAACGATATAATTAAAACAATTTGAAAATGCTTCAATATCTATAGAAATCAATTGCAAAATACTTGATTTAATTAATGAAATCATCATAATGGACGTGTTTGTATCGTTATTTAGTTGAAGACTTTCATCTTCAATCGGTTCTGTATATCAGGTTTCATGGTAGCCCGACAGGCTGCCAGGAGGTATGGCTTTGCGATATCGAATTCCCCTCTTCCTTGTCCTGGCAAGCCTTCTTGTTGTTTCCTGCACCGACCTTGCCTCCTTGCGTTCCTCCCAGCCAATTGCGCCGGTCAGAGACTATGAAATTCTATTGGTAGGCAATCTGGAAGCCAACTATATAGGTGACGAAAACTGCCTGGCGAAATGCCATACCCACGACAAAATTAATACGGATTTCAAACACTCGGTCCACGGTGATCAGATCTCGGAAGACACCGGCTTGCCGCTGGTCAATTGTGAATCATGTCACGGCCCGGGAAGTCAGGCAGTGGAACACATTACCGAAAAAAATGTTTGTGATTTTAACACGCTTCTGCCTCTTTCAGAATTTCCGGCCCAAGCGCAGTCAATGCTCTGCCTTAAATGCCACTCTGCAGCATCGACACCAAACTTGAGCAACTGGAATTCCAGTACTCACGCACTTAATGATGTCAGCTGCTTTGATTGCCACCAGCTGCATAAGGGTCCAAAGCAGAAAGTCAGCCGTCACGAACAGGAAGAACTCTGCACCGGCTGCCACATGCAGGTTGAGATGGAATTCTCCCAGTTTTCCCACCATCCGGTTCCAGAACATAAAATGGCCTGTACTGACTGCCACGACCCACACAACTCGACCAACAGAAAAAACCTTAAAGGTGTTACCACCAAAGCACTTTGCACCCGTTGCCACATGGAGTACCAGGGACCCTTTGTCTATGAACACGCAGACGTCACCGAAGAGTGCACCAACTGCCACCAGCCACACGGTTCACCCAACGAACCATTACTGGAGGTTTCGCAGCCATTCCTGTGCATGCAGTGTCATGCCAGCCACCAGGGTAGCCGCCAGGCTTCGTTGACCTCTCCAACCATGAAGCAGGCTTTCTACAGCAGATGTACGGACTGCCATTCGGCGATCCATGGAACAGATATTCCTTCTGCTCACGCTAGAGGAACATTTATTTCCAGATAGTTTTGTTGTCGCCCCAGAAAAGAGGGAGAGAGAGAGGTATCTATTTTGTCTACGGAACGGGGTTACAGGAGATGTTCGTAATGGTTCAAAAAAGCTTGCATTACGGGATTCTGATGCTTACCTTGTTATTGGCTTTGATCTTGTTGATATTGTCTTCGGCCTACGGACTGGCAGACTCTATCGAGATATCTCCCGTGGTGGAAGACAGAAAAGTCCTGAAAGTCTCGACCGGTTATCGTTGGGCAAGCACAGACGACAATCCAGGTCGGGCCGCCGAATACAATTTCTTCGAAGACAGCCCAACGTTTAACCTGATCTACAAACATGACTTCGGTGATAAGGAAGTCTCTCTGGTTGGAGACTTCGTCAACTACAATGACTTTTATGTCGAAGGCCACTTCGACTATAAAGCCCTCTTCCGGTTGAATGCCAGATCGGAGCGGATGTATCACAATCTGGACCATATTCCCTACCAGAATGACTCTGAAGCACGGGATCCTGCTGCAACCACCCTGGTGAATGTCTTTGACATATCCGAACCGGACAACCCCGTGCCTGCGCCTGACCTTGACGTTACCGATGCTTTCTATTCCGATCGCAACCCCGACGTCAGTTATGGCCGCAGAATCACTTTTGACGAAATCAAGTTACGCGGCAAGCTGCCCACCTATCCGGCGCATGTCAACTTTTCTTACTGGCGCATGGAGAAAAAAGGCAAACAACAGCTCCGCTTTGTCGATGAAAGTTGTGCTTCAGCCTGTCACATGCAAAGTCGTACTCAAAAAATTGACCGCGTCACCGAGGAGATCAAAGCTGGTTTTGATGCCCACCTGGGCCCGGTCGACATCGCTTTTCTGCAGACCCTGCGTGAATTCCGGGAGAAAGAAAAAACCCCTGTTGACGACTTCGACACCAACACTCTGCGCTTTTTTGGGTCACCCCGTGAACTGCAGCACGATAAAACCCCGGACTCAAAACTCACTGAGTCAACCTTCACAATCAGTTTGCCTCCTTCCGGCGGTTTCGTTTCTTCAGCCAGCTACACAATCGGTAAACGCGAGAACAAATCGGACCTGAGAAGCGTCACCCCTGTGGACCCCGAAACCGACTATCATAAACTGGCCGCCGATGTCACCTATACCCCTGGAGAGCACTGGACTTTCAGTTTCCGCTACAGAATGCTGGACCTCGACAGTGATATTCCTGCCATACAAACTTCGGATGGCGTTGTTTCACCTGCCAATCCTTTTTCCTTCAGTGGCATACCGGTAAGAAAGAGTGTTGATATTAACCGTAACAATTATGCGGCGTTCGTCTCCTACCGTCCTTCACATCGTCTGACACTCAAGGCGGAATTTGAACGTGAAGAGATCGACAGGAGCGATACCGGTCTTGGCCAGCACAATACTTTCGCCGGCAGCGCAAATCCGAACTGGGCCTTGCCAAGCAACGAGGAGATCGATCGATTTCGTCTAACATTCTTCTCGCGGTTACTGGAGAAGTCAGCTCTCAAATTGAACGGCTGGTATGAATACACAACCATCGACAATCCTGCTTACGGCACCTCTTTGAGCGATAACAACGAGATTTTTTTTAGCGCAAGCTACAGACCTTCCGCGACATGGGGAGCAACCGGCAGCATTGATATCGTGCGCGGTGACAATGATGATCGAACTGCAGTACAATTCGACAATGGACCGGTTCCCTTTGACCTCAATCGCAATGAAGATCGCGAGAATCTGGCGCTTGGCTTCTGGATCGTTCCGAATGATATCTTTTCTGCAGACCTTAATTATGGCATGCTCCACTCCAAAATCGACCAGGATGTCCTGTTTGGCGACGGACCCGACACCAGCAACCCTGGGAGCTTGACTGATTACACCATTCTGGACAACAACTCAGACTATAAGCAGCGGGTTCAAACCATCTCCGCCGGTCTTAATTTACGCTTCATGGAAAAGCTGAATTGTCGCCTGGAAGGTTACCATATCCGGTCTTCGTCAGAGTTCTCCCCGGGATTTGACCCCAGAGCTTTTGAGTACCTCAGTGGTGACTTTGTTGGCGAAGCCTTGGCCAGCGCTAACGAGTTGAAAGAAATCAGTAAGGTGGATATCCGGCAGAATGGCATCAAGGCACGGGTCAGGTGGACACTTTCCGAGACCTTAACTGCCGGTTTCGAATATACCTTTGATGATTATGAGGACCGGAATAGCAATGCGTTTGATGGCACAGCGCAAACTTTCATGACCAGCCTCACCGGAATATTCTGATCGACATAAGTCTGCCCAGCAGCCTGCTGGGCAATCCATAAGTGGTGTTCAAAGCAAAATTCATGTAGTCTGCTATCCCTGCACTGAAACTTGGATTCTCTGAGGCATCTCAAATGAACATAAAATTACGCGGTAAAGTACTCCTTGTCCTGCTGCTGGTTGCAGTGGTTCCGTTGCTGATCAGTCTGGTTTTCCTCTCCGGTTTCACCAAAGACCAGATTCGCAGCAACATGGTGCGCTTCGCCGAGAAATCAACTAATTTCGTAGAACGCACCACAACCAGTAGTCAGCAGGAGCTTTCCAACTATCTGCAACTGCTGAGCAGTTCCTCTGACATGGTCAATGCCCTTTACTATGCAGACTTAACCAAGGATATGGAACAACTGCGCACGCTCGTTGAAGCTGTTCACAAGCAGTATGACATAGATATTCTGGAGGTGCTTGCTGCTGATGGATCGTTACTGCTCAGGACCAATAATGAGGGACTGATTCTTCCGGAGGAGGCCGAAACGGAGAACCCTCTTATCGTGAGCACACAGCAGACAGGAGAGGCTCATGCCGGCCTTTCAAGTTACCTGGGAAAGTTGACTATTCTTGCCGTAACTCCAGTCAGACTTCAGGATAATGTCGTCGGCTATCTGGTCGGCTCTAACCTTCTGGATGACAACTTTGCCAGCCAAGTTAAAGAGATGGCAGGAGTTGAGGTCGCCTTTCTGGGGAAACAGGGCGTGGTTGGAGCCTCAAATCCAGACTTCCAAAAGCTGAGTTTAACTCAACAAAACCATGAAATCCTGCTTGATGGCAAACCGCACCTGCAGATCATGCGTAAGCTGACTGGAACTTCTTTCCAGCTCGTTATTGCACAAGACCTCAACAACGCCCTGAAAGCTCAACAATCACTGCATAATTTGATGGTTTTTCTGATAGCAGTCGTTATCGCTATTGTCTTTTTTGCCGCCCTGCTTTTCTCCCGGGCCCTCACCAAACCACTGCTTGTCGTTGTCAATAACCTCGAGGAAATCTCCCGAGGTGAAGCGGACCTGACCCGTACCTTAAAAGTCAGCAGCAATGATGAAGTTGGTGAACTGGCAAGTAATTTCAACCGGTTTGTGGATCGCCTGCGCGAGATGGTCCTGCGCATCCGCTCTGCCTCCGGCGGCATCGTTACCGCCACAGAAAAGATTCGCTACACATCCCGAGAGGTCAGTAGCGGCACAGCCAAACAAACTGAGGCCCTGGAGAACTCTTTTCAGTCAATTCAGGGCATTGATAAATCGACGATTGAGGTAGGTAACAGCATCAGCGCCTTGCTTGAAGCAGTAGAACTTTCATCGTCCGCGACCCTGGAACTGGGCGCGACCATCGAGGAGATTGTATCCCAGGTTGACCGTCTCTTCATAACAATTGAAAGCGTCTCCAGTTCGATCACCGAGATGTCAGCATCTAGCCAGGAAGTCACCGACAATCTCGACAACCTCTCAGCGTCAACAGAAGTAACCGCTTCCTCAATCACAGAGATGGACGCATCAATCAAGGAGGTTGAAGAAACAGCTCAGCTAACCAACAAACTCTCCGAACAGGCCAGTCGTGATGCCGAAACAGGCAAGACCACCGTGGCCGAAACAATTGCCGGTATCCAGGCGATCCGCATAAATGTCGAAGAGGCCAGCCGGGCGATCGAAGAGTTGGGCAAGCAGTCGGGTGAAATCGGCACCATCCTGACCGTTATAGACGAGGTTGCCGACCAGACTCGACTGCTCTCATTGAATGCATCGATCATTGCTGCACAGGCTGGAGAACATGGTAAGGGCTTTGCGGTCGTTGCCGATGAAATTCGTGAGCTCTCTGAACGCACAGCCCTGTCTACTCAGGAAATTTCAGCCATCATTCGTCGTTTACAGACAGGGACTGTCGAAGCAGTCAAAGCGATGCAGGTTGGCAGCGAACGGGTCCGCGAAGAGGCAGAACGCTCGCAAGTTGCTGAAGAAGCATTGGCAAAACTCACGGATAGTTCTCTCCGCTCAGCTGAGCAAGTAAAGAGTATCGTTCGTGCCACTCAGGAACAGGCTCGTGGCAGTCGTCAGATTACCGAGGCAGTCAATCAGGTCGCCAATATGCTGCAGCAGATATCATCCGCAGTAAAACAACAATCGGAAGGTATTCACCAACTATCCCAAGCGACTGAATCAATGAAGGATATTTCCTCACAAGTCAAACTCAGCACTGGCGAACAGGCCAAAGGCAGCCACCAGATCAGTTCGAGTATGGAGAACATCCGCAACATGTTGCAACAGATAGAACAAGCTTCCAAAGATCAGTCAGCACGCAGTCGTCAGGTGGTTGAGGCTATTGCTGCCATCCGCAAAATTGCTGAAGATAATTCTGCTCGCACTATCGAATTAGATAGTGTCGTTAACAATCTGGCCGAGCAAGCTGAGGTTTTAGAGGATGAGATCGGCTCTTTCAAGTCCTGAGCGTAAGTTTGTTTGTGACTGGACGGAGCCGCTGTAGCAGCAAACCATTTGACAAAACAGAGGCTTTTCGTTAGAGTTTCGCCAACATAAGCAACACGTCTTTATCAAGAGTGGTGGAGGGACAGGCCCTTTGAAGCCACAGCAACCGATCTACTATCGCAAAGGTGATGGTGGATGCCAGGTGCTAATTCCAGCCCACCGACACAATGTGCCGGCAGGGGAGATGAGGACGGAGTCCGCAGTACTGACTTTCAATGTACCTGCTGGCCCCTTCCCATTGTTCGGGAAAGGGCCTTTTTATTTTTTTGGAAGCTGGCCATAACATGAGTGAACTGGACATTGTTAAAACTGAGCAGGTAAGCTTCGCGGTCGAACTGCAATTGGAAAGCGGTCGCCTGCTGGGTCCGCTGACACTCGCCTACGAAACTTATGGCAAGCTGAACAACGACAAAAGTAATGCCGTCCTGGTTGCTCACGCCTGGACCGGAGACGCCCACGCTGCCGGACGCAACACCACGGAAGACCGCAAACCGGGATGGTGGGACGACATGATCGGCCCAGGCAAGGTACTCGATACCGACCGTTATTTTGTCATCTGCTCCAACGTCATCGGCTCATGCTTTGGCTCGACCGGACCGACCAGCACCAATCCCAGAACCGGCAAGCCGTATAAGCTGCAATTCCCGGTTATCATGGTTCGTGACATGGTTCGAGCCCAACAGCTATTAATCGACCACCTCGAAATCGACCGTTTGCTAACAGTGATCGGCGGCAGCATGGGAGCCATGCAGGCCCTAGAATGGGGAATTCACTACCCTGAAAGGGTTCGCTCAATTGTCCCGATTGCCGGCACGGGCAGACCGTCACCAATGGCTATTGCACTGAATGCCCTGGCTCGTCAGTCCATCTACAACGACCCGATGTGGCGCAAGGGCAATTACAAGCCTGAGCATCCACCTGCGGACGGACTCGCCCTGGCCCGTGCCGTCGGTCATATCTCGTTCCTCTCCGATCAATCGATGCACCTCAAATTTGGCCGGAGATTTTCCGCTCGGGATGGTCAGTTTGATTTCTTCGGCCAGTTTGAGATCGAAAGATACCTGACCTACAACGGCCGCAACTTTGTCAACCGTTTCGACACTAACAGCTTCCTCTATCTAGCCAAGTCGCTTGATCTCTACGATGTTGCCTGGGGCTTTGATGGAGATGAAGAGGCGCTGAGCAGTCTCGATTGTCCCTCACTCTGGTTTGCCTTCACATCAGACTGGCTCTACCCGCCTTATCAGACTGAAGAGTTGATTGATGTGTTGCGCAAACTGGGGAAACCGGCCGAGTATCATCTGATCGATTCAGATTACGGCCACGATTCTTTTCTGATGGAACCGGAGAAGTTCACGCCAAAAATTGTGGAATTTATGGACCGGTTGTCTGCAGGTTAAAATTTGAGTTTATAGCTATAGGAAAAAGGGCAACAGATTGTGAATCTGTTGCCCTTTTCATTTTTGATCAATCTCAAACAACAAAGGCAAGGCTAACGGTTTTGACTATGAAACCAGTGCAGAACTGAGAGAATTACCTAACGAATTACTGAAGTCACCGAGATTCTGCGCCTGCCAGTGATGACCGTGATACCAGACCGGCCGGTAATGTTCGCCACGCTTGAGCTGCACATCGATGTCACTCCAGGCGGTCAACACCCTCTGGCGATCACGTACCAGATGATTGTAGCTGATAATCGCCCAGAGAATCATGGCAACCAGCAGAGATATAATGATCATCATGTCTTTCTTCTTTACTTATCAAGGAGACCACAACAATATACTGACTTTTTAATCCACACGTTAGAATATACTCCTAACAAGTTTGGTTACAAAATAACAAAACTGGATTTGCTGACTTAAAGCTGACAAACGAGTACAATCCACAAAATCTTAACACAAAAGAGGTGAATATGTTGCGCTGGCTCTTGCTACTCTGCATGCTGTTACTGCAAACAGCCTGTAATCCTTACAATGATCAGGAACGTCCGACTTCGCCCGTGCTTAACCCGAATGGAATCTTTGTTAATGTCCGAACTGACACTGAACCACTAACCACAACCACCTTTCTTGGCGAACCGACAACTGTTTACCGTTTTGAAACTATGGCTGCGGCACTCTCTGTCTGGCGACGTGCAGCGGCAGAACA
>Ga0256834_1000064_pt1 | contig 68837 bp, 66 predicted proteins | sample 4281140metaG_FD_190536 | JGI IMG/M metagenome (GOLD analysis project Ga0256834, IMG submission 190536) | Hydrothermal vent microbial communities from East Pacific Rise, Pacific Ocean - 4281-140 | ecosystem: Environmental > Aquatic > Marine > Hydrothermal vents | place: Pacific Ocean: East...
GTGTTGAGCATCTTTCTCATAGATCCTCTCCCAACATCCGGTTCATGTAGCGACTGACGGATCGAGATTTGCCACAGCTTTTCGGCAAACACAAGCTGAGTAATGAACAAGCGTCACACTTTTTGTCGTACACGGCCTGAGGCGTCTTACCACCTATTATCATCTGATGGGTTTTGTCGATGATTTCCTTTGTCAAAGCTCTGAGTTCGGCATCCAAGAAGATCTCTTTTCTGCGCCGTTGTTTACCATAGAACAATGCCCCGCTATCAATCTGCACATCCAGCATCTCTTCCAGGCAGAGTGCCTGTGCGCAAAGCTGCACCTCGTCGCAGCGGTCTTTCTTGGGCTTGCCACGTTTGTATTCGACGGGATATATCAGACCATCAGCATGGAACTCCACGACATCGGCCTGTCCACTCAAGCCTAGTTGCCGCGAACAGATTGGCAGGGTGCGTACCACCCGGATACCCTTTTGTTGACTTGCTTGCCCACTGTCGGCTCGTTCGTGCAACACCTTGCCTTCTGCCGTGTAGCGGTTTTCGGCCCATTGCTGCTCCAAGTGGACTAACGCACACCGCCTCGGGCAGTAAACAAAATGAGTAAGTGCCGAAATTGGTATAAAATCAGATTCAGGAAACATAAAAACCTTTTGTATTCAACAGGTCTAAATAATTGTGCCTTTGAACTGCTCATTTTCCAAAACAGGTAAAACACCAGCCATGTATCCTAAAAAATCATTGTAGGGATAAATCCATTCATAAATCCCATTTCTAATCTCCTGAATCCCAAGTTTTTCAAGTTGATACCCCCAGATCTGTACCGATTTTTTTTGCAGTTCACGCCAATCTACATCTTCAAAGTTTTCAAGTTTTTTTATGATGTCTTCATCGATAACTGTCACTCTGGTATCCGAGTTAATAACACAAAAATCTTTTTCAACTAGCGGGAAACGATTATTGATTTCCTGCTTTTGTAAATCTTCACAAACATTACCAGTTAACCTAATTTCTCGTTTTAATGCTGCGGTACATAATTCCGGTGTAATTTGGCAGCCCTTTTGACAATAATTGAGAAGGATGCTTGCCGCCTCTTTCAGCCCAGGGTGCTGTTTTAACAACCCAGTACTTGCAAGCCTGATAGACCAAACTTCAGCGTCTTCATTTCCACCATGCCTGTTAACCCTTCCCGCAAGTTGGAGCAATGAAACCAAGGAACCAATTTCCCGAATGCCTGTCCGGAATGAAAGATCCACTCCAGCTTCAACGCATGATGTTGCAACAAGTGTCCAGCAAGTATCTGAATGATCAGCTAATCTTTTTTTGATTCGATTCAGCGCAGCATCCCGATCCTGGGGTGTCAGTGCCGTAGACAGGTGTTCAATATTCTTTCTTCCAGATTTATCTGCACATGCCTGAGCAACAACAGCAGCACTTTGAACTGTATTAAGGATGACAATGCGAGGCCCAGGTACCGTGTATAGCCATGCAATAAGTTCATCAATATCTAAAAGATTCTCTTTGTAGCGATACGTAATGCGAGCAGTTTCAAAGGCCATCAATTTTTTTCGGAAATTATCATTTATAACCTCAGGAACATCAGGGCAATCTTTATCAATTTCAGGTATTTTCCAGAAACGATTTAATGATCCTGAGGCAAGGACCCAATAACACTGCCATTCGTCAGCAAAAACTTTCATCCAATGCCACGCCAACGGGAGCAGTTTCGCTGGCAGGGCAGCGTGAGACTCATCAACAAAAATGGCACTTCCTGGGAGATTGTGTAATCTGCGAAGAGTGGACGGAGTATTAGATGCGAGGGTTTCAAAAAAAGCTACCGCAGTTGTTACGACTATTGGAGCTTTCCATAATGCGGTCAGATGCCGACTACTGATATCTTGAAAATCGGCTCGATGATGGAGCTCTGCAACAACTTCTTCTGCATTTTCTCCTGGTAGAATAAGGGCTTTACGATAGGTCTCCACCGATTGCGAAATTATATTGGTGAAGGGCAAAACCACAATGATCCGTCGCAACCCCCGGTTCTTGGCTTGCGAGAGTAAGTGTGCCATTACGGCGGTTGTCTTTCCTGTTCCCACAGGGCTATCACAAGAGGATATTCCTGCGTGAATATTTGAGGTCTTGCAAATCTCATACATCTGAGATCGCAGACATGATCTTTCATCTTCATCATTTCTAAGCTTGCTGACATAATCATCGAGAGCTAATAATCGTTCTGCAGGGTTCAATTTTACGGCTTTTTTGTCCTTCGGATAATTTCCGTAATTTATCGCCGTATCGGTATGGTCTCCATCCACAAGACAGGAAAGTGCGAGTCTGAAAAATACCGCACTGTTCCCTTTTAACCCCTCAACTAAACCTTTACCTGGTGGCAACCCCTTAACCGTTTCAATATGTTTGGTCAATAATTCTGGAAGCGTTGCATCAACATGATCCAGAACAGATTCATCCTGATTCAAAACAGACTCATCCCTGAACTGGTGCTTTTCTGCACGGGTACTCTCCACTATAAAATCTGACAAACCGATATGATGTGCCCGAACCAAAGCCGCACTCAATGGCATCGTCTTTTTAAGGAGATGTGCTGTGCCAGCGTCGGTGTGCTGAACAGGGAGAGTTTTCGCTTTTTGCTCGCCAGAAAGAACGCGTTGGTTCTCTTTATCCAGCTTGCCTAGATCATGATATTCCGCAGCAGAATGAACGACCCACCTAAAAAATAATCTATCCAATTTCGAGAAAGATGCTGCCTCAATTGAGGCAGCATCTGCACCTTGCACAACACCATGAACATGACCAGCGTAGCTTTGAGCTGGTACATCCTTTTTCTTGTCAGCACTGTGCGCAAATAACATCAGATATTATCCATAAGGTCTACACAGCTATCCAAGCGATCAAGAAGATCCTGTGGTAAGCGTGCCGATTTATCCTCATAGTCATTCCACGATGTTGACGACGCCAACGGATCATCACCTGTTCTTTTTGGAGTCAAGGCATCGATCAGCAAATAATCGGGGCAACTGCCAAGTGCATTTTTGTGTTCCATGAACCACGCATGACGAATTCGCACATCAGGTCTGATTGCCGACCGCGTATGGTCGTATGCATATGGGATAAGTGCCTTAAGCAGGTCCACATCTTGTGTTGTACAACCAGACTTGTGCGCGCTGCTTGGGTTGATATAAAACGGCATGCAGTATACGCCATGCTCTACAACCCGATATGCGAGGGGGGCCATCCCCTGACTCTTGCCTTCTTGTACTCCCGATTTATTAGTGTTGGTATGACGTACTATTTGAACTGGAGCAAGTGATAACCCCATCGTAAATTGGGCAACCCCGGTTTTGATATAGCCCTTATTCCCACCGGACTCGAGAAAGGTATTTCCGAAAAGTCGTGCATCCCAATATTTTTTTACGAATGTACTGTTCAAAAATGTGTTCTGATCAAAACCACTTATATCATCAGACATCTCTGAAGAAATCTGACCACGGTCGCGCCCACGAGATTCCAAAATGCAGAAATGTTCTTTGTCGATACTGAGTTTTCCACTCAATGCGGAGAAAACTGGTCCATCATAATCTTCGACCAAGTCCCTTAGTTTCCGTTTAAACGAAACGGGAGAGATTTCTCCCAAACCATTTGGTCTCTGCCGGGGGTCGCTTTCTCTGTCGGGATCACCATTCGGATTGGAACTGACAACCTCAAGAATTAACAAACCCGTCGCGCGCTTAATTTTGTTGCTCATACTCAATTCCCCTTTTTTGAATTTATTATTTTTTATTAGAAGCAAGATAACCGAGCAGTAACTGTGCTCGCTCCGCATCGTTAAATCTATTCGGCAAAGACATTTCAGCAAGCTGAGCAGCCACCTCTCCATACTGTCCAATAAAATACCCAGCTAATTTGCCATTTTCCTTTCCCCTGAATGTTTGTGCCCAGCCGTAGTATGGTTTTAATCTCAAAGCCAACTGTGAAAGCGCCTGAATAGGGTTATCTAATGCTGCCGACATCAGTGCATTACCAACCAATTGAGGAGGCAACTCATCACGAACCTCCTTACAATAAAGAGCGTGAAGCTCATCAGCCAGTTTCATCATGCGCCCAACAAGAAATGGAACTTTTCCCATATAAACCTCCGTTTTTATTCCAAGTTTATAAAGCAGTAACCCTAAAATTGACGGTAATAAAAGCTTATGCTTATCGTATCCCTTAGCTTTAATAGCAATAATTTCGTTACGGTTAATTGAGGCACCCAACGATAAAAATAGCCCCTTGCTATTTCGGATAAGGACGGTGAAAAGTTGGGAGATAAATCGTTCTGCCTGCTCATCAAGTAGCAGTTCGATTCCTTTGGTGTAAGCAACAACTGGTGTTTCACACTCGGTCGATCCATCTAGCTTCCAAACACGGTTAAAACACGATGCTATCTGGAGTGGATATGGCACTTGTGGTTCTGCAACACTCCACTCCCCTTTTTTGTCTCCCCAAACACGGAACTTTATATTCGGTAAATTTGCACAACCATCCGCCCACTCACTGGCGGCATCGGCAAGCCGCTGTGCCGTATAGTTGCGATGAAAAACAACTTTGGTGCGTGCTTTATCCATTTTTTTCAGAGAAAAGACGCGTAACTCGATTCCCTTAAGATCCTGCGTTATATTTTCCCGAAGTTTTTCAATCACGCTATGTGCGGCATTCGTAAAGCGATATCCAGAATCAAAATTCTCTTGCGCACCTAAACACGCAGCCAGGTTGAGAGAAATTCCAGGTAACTGTGCAGGGTATGCAAAAATAAGTTCTTTGGTATCTGCCCGTCCCCAAGTATCACCTTCATGGGAAGAATCACCCAACCATTCAAGAGCTCCCTTTGCACGCTTCCTGCTCTCACTGCCAATCGGAAAAGATTTTGAGTCAATGGTTTTATAACGTTGTTGACAAGGTGATTCACTATTCATTGCACGTAACTTCACTTCAGCAACATAAGGAAGTTTCACCCCTGGCAACTTTTCATTACTGCCATCTACAGTGGAATTGAACGCGTCAAAAACAACTTCCGAGGTGATTGTCTTTTCCTTCTTTACGATTAATTGTTCATTAATCATTTCGATGGTACTTTGACTGGCAACAGGATATTCATCCCAATCTGGAATATCCAAAAAAACTGATAGAGTACCCCTGTCTTTATCTGGCGTTTGCTTTATGCTTCCATCATGTAATAGAAAAGACAGTGCTAAAGTAGCATTTTCGGAACTCTCAATTAGCTCCCACAAATAGTTTTCCAGTACTCGCCTAAATGATTTTCCATAAACACAATTCAGTAATGAACTGTCTTTGTCTAAAACTGGATAACGTAAAACCCGTTCAATCAATTTATCGACCACATGACAGCTTTCACGATTGTGACCAGCTATGAGTCGAGAGAGCTTTTCAGGTACTTCACCGAGGCATCGACTTAATTTTTTCTTAATTTTTTCATCCCAATTATCATTCCGTTCAGCACACCAACTTTTGAGAAGATCAACGTCAATACTTTGTTTGCCATCACGCCAAGCTTTCAACCGTTTTTTTGCAGTTTTCTGTTCTTCGATACTTTCATCAAAAGCAATTCGATATAACGGTTGAATATTGAGCCCAGGAAACGAGCTGCCATTGCTTGGCTCCCATTTTTTTAAAAAGGGGACAATCTCATGGTTAATTGCATCAATTCCTTCTACACTGCCATCATCTGCAATAAAAATGCGATAACAGGGCTTTTTTGTTGTAGCTTTAGGCAGCTCTTTCAACTTTGGATCCCACTCTTTTGGAGCGATACCAGCAGTGTCCAGCGCATCAGCTAATTGACATAATTCATTCAGCATAAAGTCACCTGCTTTCGTAGAAACATCAGGGTTCCATTTTGAATAGCCACGTTCTGATCAAAGGAAAAAGCTACGTCTGATGCGTACCCTTCGGGGAAAACCTCCCGAAGCATCGATGGGATAACGGTATTGAGATTGATCTGAACGATTGTTGAATCACGAAACTCGCCAAAATACGCAGGTGCAAATTCCTTCCAGCCTAAAAAGGGAACAGAAAAACACTGCCCTCTCTTAAGTCTCCTTTCAAACATAGCCTGATATGCATGACCGGGTGCAGTGGTTTTTTGATCCCATCTTTTAGCAGACAGCGGCATATCTTTTTGAATGCTTTTGGGGGCAGGTGAAACTTCTGCATACAGGCGATAACAGACATCAAGCAAAACTGTCGCAAGGAACTGAAAACCACCACCCGTTTTAACAACACCTGACTTTCGAAGTGGCCCACCATAGTTTGTCTGATAGTTGTGATATTGAAGCGGAGTACATATTTCAACTTTTGTTGGATTTATCTGTACTGCGGGCCCCCATAAAATAGATTCGAAAATCCCTTTTACGGCTGAATAGGTTGGTGCCGGATAGCTGACAGGACAATCCCCCGTGTCAGGACGTGTCCACATGGCAGTAGCTCCGGAAATTTCAATTTGTACGTTATAGCTCTTACCCATTAATACCCCCTTTTCTCTAGTCGTTTCTGTTTCTCAGATATATCCAGAAAATTTCCCTCTGAAACAACCTTACGCCCCGATTCTTCTTCCAGTTTTTCACGCGCATTCCCAGCAATAGTCCCTCCCTTGTTCGAGGCAGTGTGATTCTCATCAAAACCCTGTGCATCCTGACTTCTCGCAATCTCGGTTGTGGCTGCCTCACCCAGCATCGAAAAGATCAACTCCAGATCAGTCATGTGATCTCGTAGATTCTCACGCTGCAAACCTTTCATTTGTTTGTATTCGGATGGAGTCACACCGAAAGCAGCTTTCGATATTTCAGCGGTGAGGATAGCGTACTCGCGATGACCACCAACATCACGGTTTTTCCATTCGTCGGTCAATTCGGCACGGATAGCGATGCCACGCATCCGTTTTTCGATCCAGTCATCAGAATATCCTTTGGCACGATAGAGTTCACGGGTACGCCGGGTTGCCAGTTCTGGGTCCTCGATCTCCTGCACCCGCTCGTAACCGACCTTGGCCAGCCAACGCTTGAATGGTTCGGCTTTGGGGGAAGGAATCGACTGGATGATGCGAAAGATACCTTCGGTGTTTGCGCAATCGGTCAGATACTTTTTGCCATCGCTTGATTCTAGTTTCAGTTGTCGACAAAATGTCGACAACTCAGTTCCACTGGCATCTTTCTCCCGTTTTTTCATGCGATACCAGTAGTCACGGGGTTTGCCGCTGTCTGTCAGTGCCGCAATGACATCAACAACGGCAAAAAACCAAACATCTTCAATGAGAATGCGTCTGATCTCCTTGTCCTGGAAAACCACCAATTTTTCATCCATGTTTACCTCCCTCCTAACATTAGAATACCGTCATGCTCTCTTGCATGAGCCATTTCCATTACGACCATCTCATCGATCATCACCCAACCTCCAGCCCCACGCCAACTTTCAGCATTCCCCAAACCACAGCCTGTGGGGCACTCTCCAGCACCTCACCCCGTAGCTTTGCGTCTTGTCGCAACAAGCGGCTGAGATGTCGATTATCACTGCGCGGCACATATCCAAGTTTACGCCCCTGCCATTCGATACGCACCGCATAGTAGTCGTGCTGATTGTCAGATTCCGCAACCAAATCCAGAAGCACCCCTGGTTGCAGTCGATTTATCAACTGCGGCCCATCATAATACTGGAACCCTGCAACCATAAAGCGGTTCAAGCGGTATCGTCGCGACTTAACTCCGGCGAAAACCGGCCCACTGAGGGTGACAGGCAACAGCAATAAAGCCTTTTTAAGAAGCAAGCGTCGGTTCATGAACATGTTTTCTCCTTTTCATAGAAGTGCGCATGTTTATTGGTAACTACTTCGCGTGTCACAATAAGTCACACAGCATTTAACAAGACCTGCCAAGTCTTGCAATTCACACAAAAAAACGCATTGCGGTCACTTGGCCGTCAATGCGTTACAGCAGATCTCATATTCCACCCCCATGGAAAATCTACAAATGAATATTAATCAAAATTACTGGTTTTATTGCTGTATGTTCGAACACTCCTGGATCAATTAAATAGTTGCTACGACAGCATAGGCTTGTTGGTTCCAACAGGCAAGGTATATGGCAAACTCTTGTTGAATAAATACCTGCAGGTTACGAACTTTAAATCCCCCTCAATCCCCCTTTGCTAAAGGGGGGGGAGGGGGGATTTAAAACGACCCTTCAAACAACCACCGCTTCGCTTCGTCGACATCGAGAAACAACATGCCATTGGGCATGCCACGATTCAGGAGAACTGTTTCTGGGAATTTAATCTTGCCGGTCAGGCTTTTTTCAAAAAACAGGTTTTCAATACAAGAGTACTTTTGCCATCACGACATTCGATCTCTCCAGCTTTAGAAGTGAGGCGTATCTTCTTAAAAACTTTACCTCTTTTGAGAGTCGATGAAGAACCTTTCACTCTCAGGTCTTTGATAACCTGAACCGAACACCCGTCATTAAGCGTGGTACCGTTACTATCTTTTGTATCCATGTGGAGGCTCCTATTACAACACTGATAATAATTGTAAATGCCTGAATTGAAGTGTCAAACAAACTATTGCTTTAGTGACTGACAATGCAACGCCCGACCACAGCCATGCAAAACTTTATCATTGAGAATAACCTCAACTTTACTCTCAAACTCTTCACCACTCATCGAATCGCGGCATGATTCGCCCGAGATAGTCAGAGTCATCACCTGTCCTCCCTGGATAACTTTGTATTGCGTCATTCTGGCGGCTCTGTCGATCTCCGCTTCAGGAAGATTGAACTCATATCGATCTGCCCCGTAATCAGTCACCAGAATAATCTTGGACTGATTGCGAATTTCCAGGTTCCAACCGGGTTCGTTGCCAATCGCCCTGAAGTCGGCACCATTAAGTTTTGCATGCTCTCAGATTGCCTGAGGACGATTGTTACTACAACTCAAAGACTTTCCGCCTAAGAATTCTAAGAGAGCATCCTGACCATTGAGCTGGAGACTAACCTCCTGGTTACGATATGTTGCAGTTGCAGATTTCTGCACGCTCAGCGTACCCGCAGGGAGGAACAACCACGCTATCTCATCTTCGATCCTGGCAACAAATTCCGAACCATCATCACAGGTAAAAACATAAGTCCGAGCTGTTTCCAAAGCTGTCGATTGCACATCCTGGGCATCGACAGGAATCGAGCCACCGGCAAACGCTGGTATTGAGCTCACGATCATTGCAACAATAATCACGACAAGCGACAGATAATTGTATTTATGGTTCGCTTGCATCTTTGCTCTACTGAACCGTGGAAGTTGTTTAAATCAACGCAAACGTCAATCTGACAACATTCTCTACATGCGGTGTCTGCGGGAACATGTCAACCGGCTGAACCTCATCAACACGGAATCCCTGCTCGACCAGCAGCGCCAGGTCACGGGCCAGGCTAGCCGGATGACACGAGACATAAACCAGCGTTCGCGGCTGTAGGGTTGCAATAGCCGTCAGCACTTGCGGAGTGCACCCGGATCTCGGTGGATTGACAACCACTGCCCCCAATTTTCCTGTCAGCGGGAGGTCATCAGCGAGAATGATTTCAACATCGCCAGCAACAAATTTACAGTTAGTAAAACCATTCATATTGGCGTTAGCCTGGGCGTGACGCACGGCTTCGGCAACGGTTTCAACTCCAAGTAGCTGGTGCGCTTTGCTGGCCAGGTGCAGGCTGATACCACCAACACCACAGTAGAGATCGAGAACTGACTCATCAGCTTGCAGATCACACCAGTCGCGGACCAGACGGTAGATACGCGCGGCCTGGGCGTGATGCACCTGCAAAAACGAGGTCGGACCGAGGCGCAGTCGCACATCGCCGACCTTATCGATCAAATCCGGCGTACCGAGCACCTTGAAGGTCTCGCGGCCAAAGATCACGTTGCCGGAACTGGAATTGACGTTCTGATGGATAGAGATAACTTCCGGGACTTTGCGCTGCAGCCACTTGGCAAGATGGGTCACCTCGCGATAGTTGCGTTCGCTGGTGACAAAGGTGACCATCGCTTTGTCGTAGGTCGGACTGACCCGCACCAGCAGGTAGCGAAGCAGGCCGCGCCGATGGTTTGCATCGTAAGCGGAAATATTGCGGCGATCGAGTTCCTCGCGGACCACGGCGGCGATCCGGTTGATCAGTGGGTGATGTAGGGGGCAATCAGCAATATCGACTACGTCATGACTACCGCGTCTATACATACCAACCTGGGCTTTGCCTCGCTTACGGGCCACGACCAGTTTGGCGCTGGCTCGGTAACCGAGAGTCTCAGGAGCAGCCCAGACCTCGTTCAGAGCCACCTCCAGCAGACTCGGATAGGCGGCCAAAGCATCGGCTACCCGCGTGCTCTTGCAGGCCAACTGAGTATCATACTTCCAGCTCAGAAGAGCACAACTCTGGCAGGCACGATAATGCGGACAAGAGGTCTTGGCGATGCGATCGTGAGATGGCTGCAACACACGCTGGGTACTGGCAACAATCCGGTGGCGTCCAGCGTGCACCACGCGGACAACAACCTTCTCGCCAGGGAGCGCATCAAACACCACGACCGGCTTGCCGGCATGGGTTGCCAGCCCGAGGCCATCGTCATCAATACGATCGATGGTCAAGGTCAGTTCTTCGGCGCGGGGTTTTGCAGAGGATTTTGATTTGGGACGGCGGCGTTCAGCGGTCATGGCATCTCCTGAAAGAAGAGGCCATATTGCGACATGGCCGGTAGTCTGTCAATGCTACTCTCTGCGATACCCTATGTAGCACTCACCTGAGAGCAGTGAGGATATCTGGTATAATAACTCTGGGCCCACAAGCCAAGAGGTTGTTGATTTAACTATTTCTACACATTGACCTTATCTGTTATTGTTTAAATTATGACCACTGACCAAATCATCCTCTTTAGCCTGATTACTCTCATTTTCGTATTTCTCATCTGGGGTCGAGTACGTTACGACGTGACCGCCTTTGCGGCACTGGTCATTGCTTTTCTGGCTGGGGTCATTCCAAAAGATCAGGTTTTCTCTGGCTTCGGTCACCCTGCGGTCATCATTATTGCCCTGGTACTGATTGTCAGTCGCGGCCTCTTCCGCTCAGGCGCGATTGAATTACTGGCACGGCAGATTGTCAAATCAACCCGTAGCCTGTCAACCCACATTGGCATCATGGCGGTAATCTCCGCCGCACTCTCGAGCATTATGAACAACGTAGCCGCACTGGCCTTACTGATGCCGCTCGATATGCAGGCGGCCCAACGGGCCAAACGGAGTCCGGCACTGACCTTGATGCCGCTTTCGTTTGCCTCAATCCTCGGCGGCATGGTGACTCTGATCGGCACGCCGCCGAACATTGTCATCGCCACTTTTCGTGAGAGCGCTTTAGGCGAACCATACGGCATGTTCGATTTTGCTCCGGTTGGTGCGGTGGTCGCTATTGTTGGGGTGCTTTATGTCGCTCTGATCGGTTGGCGACTAATTCCGGTGGAACGCAGCAAGCACGACACCGTTCAGGAACTTGGTGATTTGCAGAAATACATTTCCAATGCCAAGGTTCCAGAAACATCCAAAGCCGTAGGCAAGGCACTTAGGGATCTCGACTCTTTTGCAGAGGAGAGTGACGTAAATATCCTTGGTCTCGTACGCCGCGGCAAGCGTCTGAATGGCACCGCACGGCGTCAGATCCTGCGCAAAAACGACCTGGTGGTGCTTGAGGGACGGCCCGATGCCATCGATCAGTTTGTCGGTGCAGCCAATCTGGAACACGTTGGCGCGGAGAAACATGACAGCATAACGGCCGAGGCCGTCACCCTGGTTGAAGTGGTGGTGCCGGAAGGGGCAATGATCGTGGGGCGCACGGCGATGGAGATGCGCATGCTCTATCGTCGTAACGTAACCTTGCTCGGCCTCTCGCGCAAAGGTCAGCGGATTCGTAATCAGGTAAGAAAAACGCAGATCAAGGCGGGGGACCTTTTGTTGCTGCTCGGTCCCGAGGAACAACTCCCTGACGTGGTCGACTGGCTCGGTTGCCTGCCACTTGCCGAACGTGGCTTAGAAGTTATCCAGCGGAGCAAGGCGTGGACCGCTGTGGCCATATTTGCCTGCGCAATTATTGCTGCCAGCCTCGACTGGGTCTACCTGCCTCTAGCTCTGGCTGCGGTGGTGGTTGCCTACGTCATACTAAATATCGTACCGCTATCCCAGGTCTACGATTCGGTAGAGTGGCCGGTCATTGTGCTGCTCGGCTCGATGATTCCTATAGGCGCAGCCCTGGAGACAAGTGGCGGCACAACTCTGGTGGCCAATACTATTGTAAGTTTGACGACGGGCCTACCGACCGTTGCTGTCCTCACCATACTTATGTTGGTCACCATGACCCTCTCGGATGTATTGAATAACGTGGCGACGGCGCTGATAGCCGCACCGATCGGTGTCGACATAGCCACCCAACTCGACGCCAACCCTGATGCCTTTCTGATGGCGGTTGCTGTGGCTGCATCCTGCGCGTTTCTGACCCCCATAGGTCATAAGAACAACACCATTATTATGGGGCCTGGCGGCTACAAATTCGGCGATTACTGGCGAATGGGTCTGCCGTTGGAAATTCTAGTGGTGCTGGTTGGCATCCCGATGATTCTTTTTGTCTGGCCTCTTTGATGACCATTTAAGGATCTGTGAACGGCTATTTTTTCACAAGTCAGGATTTCCAGGAATTCCGTTTTTCTGCCAAAGTACTGGTGGCTGTCAGGCCCTCGACACGAACCGTCTTTCCCGCGTATCAACCTTAACCTTTTCGTCGGTTTCAAGATAAGAAGGCACCTGAAGCCTCAAGCCTGTCTCCAGGACAGCTTCCTTGGTTTGCGCCTGAGCAGTGGCATTCTTAATCGCCGGGGCCGTTTCGGTCACCAGAAGTTCCACAATCATCGGCGGTTCAATGGAGACAACCTGCCCTTCAAAAACCCCGAGGACAACCTCAACACCATCGGTAAGGTAGCCTTTCACCGGGCCATATATCTCATCGCCCAGCTCGTATTGCTCGTAATTCTCAAGATCCATGAACACACCATTACCGCCATCGGCATAGAGGAACTGGCCATTACGTTTTTCGAAATCGGCAGTATTGACACGGTCGCCAGCCTTGAAGGTCTTTATCAACACCTGGCTGGTAAGCAGGTTGCGGTACTTGGTCTTAATCAGGGTGCTGCCGCCACGTGCCGAAGGGCTCTGGCTGCTGATATCCATGACAAGGCAAGGTGCCTTATCAAGCAGAATCACCTGGCCACGTTTCAGATCGTTGGATGTCATAGGCTTTTCTCCTTCTAAAAAAATTACGACTGGGAGCGGCAATGTAGCATAAGTTGTGCGGGTGAGGAAATCAGATTATGGGTGCATGGTTAAAGGTTAAATGACAAACTCTGAACCCGAAGCCCTTATCCTTTTTTCGCGTCCCGCGTCCCGCGTTCCGCGTTCCGGTTCCTAAAAAACCCATGACACACACCACCCTTTGTGTGTATAACGGCACTACCATGAGACATCGCCACATAAAGTTTTTTGAAGGAGTTTCCCTATGTACAGCTGCGCAGATCTGAAAAAAGGTATCAAGCTGATGATCAACAATGAGCCACACGTCATCGTGCAGTTTGATTTCACCAAACCAGGTAAAGGTCAGGCTCTTTACAAGTGCAAATTACGCAACATGATCACCGGCGCTCTCTTCGACCGCACCTATCGCTCTGGCGAAAGCTTCGAGCCAGCCAGCCTGGTGGAACGCGATATGCAGTATCTTTACAAAGATGAGACCGGCTACGTATTCATGGACCAGAAAACCTACGAGCAAACCTCTATCAGCGAAGAAGTGCTCGGTGATGACAAGTATTTCCTGGTCGACAACATGGAGGTCAAGGTTCTCTTGCACGGTGAACGCGGTATAGGCGTCACCCTGCCCATCTTCGTCAACCTGCGTGTTACCCAATCCGACCCCTGGGTCAAGGGCGATACCGCCGCCGGTCACAACAAACCGGCCACAATAGAATCAGGCTACACCCTGCAGGTACCCGGCTTCGTTGACGAAGGTGTGCTGATTCAAATTGATACGCGCACCGGTGAATACGTCACGCGCGTCAAGGAGTAACCTGGAGGCTGCTCGGGTTTGCTTTTCGCGCCACTCACCACTCGCCACTCGTCTCAGACGCAAAATGATTGAACAAAACTGGGCTCTGGCCCGCAAAACAAACAAACTGACTGAAAGGGCCCGAATCGTTGCAGATATCCGGGCCTTTTTCGCAAGTCGCGGCTACCTCGAGGTGGAGACCCCACACCGCATTCCGGCCAACGCCCCCGAACCATATATCGATGCCGTCAGCAGCGGCGACTGGGCTCTGCACACTTCACCGGAACTGGCGATGAAACGTCTGCTGGCTGCCGGATATGAGCAGATTTTCCAGATCTGCCGGGTCTGGCGCGATGGCGAACGGGGCCAGTACCATCTACCTGAGTTTACCCTGCTTGAATGGTACCGAACCGGAATCGACTACCACGAATTGATGACCGAATGCACTGAACTTCTTTATGTCTTGGTTCCAGAGAGGAAGCTGACCCGACAGGGGCGCACCATCGATCTGACCGCGCCATGGCAACAACTGACAGTTAGTGCAGCATTTTCACAATACGCCTCAATGAGTCTTGATGAAGCCCTGGTCTCAGATCGTTTTGAAGAGATTCTGACCACTGAAGTCGAACCGCACCTGGGCAAGGCCCGACCGACTTTTCTCACCGAATACCCAACCTGCCTGGCAGCTCTGGCCCGCACCAAACCAGGCGAGCCACAGGTTGCCGAACGCTTCGAGCTCTACATCGACGGCCTTGAACTGGCCAATGCCTTTTCGGAACTGACCGATCCGCAAGAGCAACGCAGCCGCTTCGAGGCAGACGAAGAGACCCGACGCTCCACCGGCAAGAGCCCTTATCCGCTCCCGGAAAAGTTCCTCAATGAGCTTGCGACCATGCCCGAAGCAGCGGGCATCGCCCTCGGTCTCGACCGCCTGGTTATGCTGCTCACTGGAGCCGTGAACATTGATGAAGTGGTCGCTTTTACTACCGACGAACTTTAACCACAACTCATCTGCAGAAATCTCATTGTAAACGTAAAGGCCTCTTGTTTTTCACCCGCTCAACAGGCTATAAAAAGAGAGACACATACGACTCACAGAGATCCTTGGTGACTATGTATTTTCACTCTGAAACAGCCCTGTTCAATGCTTGCCGAACCCTTTTCGGTAAGGAAGTCAATCTCACCCGGGAATTTCTCAACTATCTCCAGCCGAGCGGTGCCAGAACAGCCTTCCGCAGCCAAGCCAAAACCCACCATCCTGACGCCCACGCGAGTTCGTCGCCACAGATCCGCAAACAACAGACTGAACGTTTCCGGGAGATTCGTCAGGCCTATGACCTGATTAATAATTTCCTCGAAAAGCGTCACCACAACTGCCAGGCGACTCCAAACAGAAGACCATCGCAGACAGCAGCCAGAAAGCCACCACAGGCAGCATCACACTGGGGCAGAAACCCTTCACGCTGGGACAGAAACTCTTCACACCGGCGCAAACAACAAAAGCCCCATTCACGACCCTCTTCGATACCGGCAATTCCACTCGAATTCGGCATGTTCACCTACTATCAAGGCAAAGTAACCTACCAGCAATTGATTGAGGCGCTGGTCTGGCAGCGACGGCAACGACCGACACTCGGTGTCATTGCCCAGGAATGGGGCTGGCTATCAGAAGCCAAGGTGGCTCAGGTTCTGGGGCATCGCGGACATGCTGTACGCTTCGGCAAGAAAGCTGTCGAGCTTGGTTATCTTCGGCCACTACAGGTCGAGGCTCTACTACAACATCAGCGTTCCCTGCATAAACGGATCGGTCAGTATTTTATTAAGAAAGGTTTGTTGACAAAGGAAGAGACCGATCAAATCTCGCAGAACCTCAAGAGCCACAACAGCCAGATCAGCAGACGCGCAAACAATCGTTCTAACAGCAGACGCTAGAAGCCTGCCCGACAATCCATGCTCGGCGGCAAGCCCAGCTGTTTGGCCCATTTTTCGTGGGGCTAAGCAAACGTCACACCTGCTTCGCCCTTGTTGCAACAGAGACCAAAGACGGGCGCAGACAAGATGGGCGAAGCAGGTGAAGCTTGCTTAGCCCCTACAGTAAGTTACAGTCGATTACCGTAACAGACTATTTGGCAATTCAACTATACCACAAGCCGTCTTCAGCTTGACCGTTTCTCCCACCTCAAGAAGATTCTCAGGCAACAACGGCACCTTGCCCTGACCACCAGGCGGATCCACCACGTATTGTGGTATTCCCAACCCGGAAACCTGACCACGCATAGCTGCGAGGATCTCCAGACCACGCTCTACCGGCGCCCGAAAATGGGCAGTTCCCCGAGCTTGATCGAGATGGTGCAGATAATAGGGGCGCACTCTCATTTTGAGCAGACCGCGACAGAGCGCCACCATGACCTCGGGATCGTCATTGACACCACGCAGTAAAACGGTCTGATTACCCAAGGGGATGCCGACATCAGCCAATCGCGCGCAAGCCTTGACACTAACGGCAACCAATTCCCGTGGATGGTTGAAGTGGGTATTGAGATAAAGCGGTTGAAAGCGGACCAGTAGCTGACAGAGTTGTGGTGTGATGCGTTCCGGCAGAGTTACCGGCACCCGAGTGCCGATGCGGATTATTTCCACATGGGAAATGTTTCGCAACGCCATCAGGATCTCTTCGAGTCGGTCGTCATCGAGCAGCAACGGATCACCACCAGTCAGAATGACATCACGAATGCCGGAGTTTGCCGCGATATAGGCAATCCCGGCGGCGATCTGTTCTGTAGAAAAAGTGAGCGCTGTCGTACCAACTCTATTCTTGCGAGTACAAAAACGACAGTAACCGGCACACTGTCCCGAGACCAGCAGCAAGGCACGATCCGGGTAACGATGCACCACCGCTGGGACCGGCGAGAAGGCAGCTTCATTCAAAGAGTCTTCAGGAAGACCATCCACAACCAGTTCGCTGAGATCGGGCACACACTGTCGCCAGATCGGATCGCCAGACGTGTCAATCAGATTAAGGTAGTGTGGCGTAATACGCAGAGGATAGCTGGCAGCAACAGCCCGCAACGGCTCGGGGTCGATCCCAAAACGTTCGGACAACTGTTCCGGAGTGGTGATACTATCGGCAAGTTGTGATTTCCAGGACATAGAGCAAGTTATCAGTTGTTAGTTTACAAGGATGGGACAGACCCTTAGCTGAGGGTTTCCTCGTCCCACGTCCCGCGTTCCTCGTCCCTGCCACTCGTACGCAACCACCAGGTCAGCACCACCAGAACCATCAGACCAATATCACGCAGCAGAGCAACACCAGCGGTTACATCCTGGCCGCCGCCTGGATCAAAACAGCCGCAGTCTATTTCCAGACCACGGAATAATACCGAAATCAGAGCGACCATGAAGACTAGGGTCATACTGCCAATCACTACAAGAGCTGGACGAATCCGGACATTGAGCAGCAGCAGGACTCCGGCGATAAATTCTATATATGGCAAAGTGGCTGCAACCAGATAATTCGCAGCGTAGGGGAGAATCTGGTAGGCCGCTACATAGCCGGCAAAAGTAACCACATCCTGCATCTTGACTGCTCCGGCATAGATAAAAACCAGAGCCAGCATCAGACGGACCAGATGATAGAGAAACCGCTTCATTGGCTCCCCCCTGCAACCGGTAAACCGGCATCTCGCCATTCCGGGTAGCCGCCTTCGAAAACCCGCACATCCTGATAACCCAGCTCAATCAGGAGGACACCCAGATCAAATGAGTCGGGACAACCGAAACCACTGCAGTAGGTAACAATGACCTGGTCTTTGCTGATACGGGCAAGGAAATCAGGCAGCAAGGCATCGCTGTCAACCAGCGCCAGAGAGAGAGCGCCATCGATATGACCCATGGCAAAAAGTTCAGGGTTGCGGGCATCGACAATCAACCCGCCAGAGGCCATCACCTGCTGCACTTCATCGATCAGAACCGGCAGCGGCAAAGCAACCGGAACACTCTCTTGCGTAGCCGGACGAAGCGGAGAGACCAGCTGCCCGGAGAAGGCATCCACAACCAACTGGTGATTCAGAGTCAGGCCGAACAAAGCACCGAAGGCAATCAGTACGCAGGCCTCCAGACCGATGCGTTTCAGGTCGCTGAACATCGCTACTCGTCTGGAGATTCTGTGAGTTCCGGGCCGAGGCTGCCCACCATCTCACTCAGAGCTTTTACTTTACGTTCAAGCTGATCAATGCGTGTATTCGCTGATGTCAGCTCTATGTTCAGTTCCTCGATCAAATTGGTCTGGTGGGTGTAATTGATTTCCAGATCGATAATCCGGCTTTTTATTTCTTCCATAACAATCTCCTGGCAGCATATTTAAGCTCGACTTATTTTTATCCGCTCTATTCTACCATGTCTTACATTGTCTCAAAAGCTGTCAGGTGTTCCGCTGTCAACAGCTTCTTCTGTTGTAAATCTTGGGGCTTTGAATCGTTCCGGTCAAGGTTAAAGAGTGAGACCGTCTCCTACCACACCATTGTAACCAGAATTTCGGAGTATTTAATGAAGACAGAGTGGCTATCCAGAATGCGAACAAAGAATGGATCAAGAAGTTCTCTTTTGAACTTAAAGACATGCCGCATGATGTGGTTGAATTGCCACCAGAGAATAATGGCATGATCGGGGATCTTTTTGAAAAATGGTGCAAAATACTACGAATGGCCATTCATGCGCGTAACGATATTCACCCAGATGCAATAGTTTATCTCACCGGTCAGGAAATAAAACTCCATCCACACCGCTACCGTGAGAATTCACCGCAGACATAAGCGACATGATCAATATGCTGCTCAACAGTGGTTGCCTGACAACCCTGTTGGCTTATCTGACTTTTGATGGTCAATAAATTGTAATCGCGATACCAATCACGAGAAAATCTTCAATCAGACAGGGGCGCTGCTATCGTTAGCGGGAAGCCAGAGAGTCACCCTGGTACCGTGACCTGGACTGCTTACAATATCAATACCACCGCCATGTTGTTCGAGAATATTCTTGACGACAACCATGCCAAGGCCGACGCCAAAACCCTTGGTGCTGAATAGCGGTTCGAAAATTTTCACCATATGCTCTGCTGAAATCCCGTGGCCCTCATCGGTAACGATAATCTCTGCCCGTTTATTGCCAGCACGGGTCTCCAGAGCAAGGGTTTTACCATAGGCGCTTTCTTCCTGCATGGCATGGACTGCATTATCAAGAACATTCACCAGAACTCGTCGCAGGCGTTCGCCGTCGAACAACACCTTCACCCCTGATTCACAAGCAGATAGCAAACTGATACCTTCGGGGAGTTTATAATCCTCAAGCTCCTTGACGACCCATTCATCAAGCGACATCAGAACACACTCCAGATCACGAGGCCTGCTGAAATCCAACAGTTCAGAGATGATTCTGTCGCAACGTGCGACATTCCTGTTTGCCAGAGACAAGGCTTTTTCGATCAACTCCAGTTCACCCGTTTCAGAGGCTTCTTCGATCACACAAAGAGCATTGGCGATGGTACCAAGTGGATTGCGTATCTCATGACTTACCGTTGCATTGAGTTGCCCGAGCAGAGCCAGGCGCTCTTGTTTGACCAGTTCTTTCTGGGCTTCATTAAGCTCCCTGGTTCTATCCTGGACTTGTGCTTCCAAACTGTTGCGATATTTTCTCAGCTCACATTCCTGTTCTTTTCGAACAGTTATATCGCGCACTACGGCAAGGAAGCGGTTGCCATCCATAGTTTGGTAATGCTTCAAAGCAATCTCTACCCAGAAGGGTCTGCCACTTTTGTGCCGGACGCGCAATTCTAAAAGCTGTGGCCCTTCGACAACAGTCAGCCGTAGTTTTTCAGCAATAAACTCTTCGGATTCAGGGGTTTGATCATAAACCATGTCCATCACGGTGAGTGCATAAATCTCATCTTTATCGTATCCATACATATTCAGCATCGCGTCGTTGGCGTCACATATGGCCCCGGTTTCAGCATCTCTGACAATAATCGCTTCACTGGTAGCGTTGAAAATCCGCCGCAAATGCTTTTCACTGTCTGACAAAGCTTTCTGGTGAAGACGAAGGGCTTCGCCCATCTCCACATAGCAGGATTCCATCTCATATAATTCGCTGAAGGCTGCTGAGACATTTTTCAGTGGTTGCATAGAAAATGAGCCCTGCCAATCCGTCAAAACATCGGCCCTGCGAACAGATTCTATGGTCTTCACCATCGCCAATCTGATTGCCTCGAGTGGGAAGACCAGGTAACGGTTAACAACGTAACCAAGCAGAATTGCCATCACGGCAACCCCCAGACAAAGAGCAAGGATGCCCTGCACAGTATTCCAGACCAGCTTTGACTCCGCATTGGAACGTGACAGAAACACGTCAAACCAGCCCAGCACTTCCAGAAACCTTTCATCTTCTACCAGAAGAGTTGCCCGGTACGAAACCAACTTTGGTGTTTCTTTGAAGATTTCGACTTCTACAGGCACACTCTCTTTACGTGCCATACCGAAAACGAGTTCACCATTTATCTGATAAACCAGGATCGCCTCGACTTCGTTGTCTGGAAATTCAGCACGGACTGTGGCCTGAAGAGTCTCCAGATCATATTCAAAAATCGAATTGGGGAGACTGACCTTAAGTCGATCAGAGATAACCTTCGCTTTGTCACTGAGATTGAGATCAATCTTGCGCATCCCTAACAGATAATTAATGCCACCAGCCACCAGCAGCACCACCAGGCCAACAGAAACCAGAATGAAATTTAGTTTACCGGTGATCCCCATCTACGAAACCTGACGGACAAGAAGAACCTGCATTGTTGATCAATACCTGCGTCCGCAACCAGTCCCACAATTGCTTTACACAGAATTTCAGCCCTAAAGCATTAAAACATTAATAGGTTTTTACTGCTTTGTTTTTGATGTCGTTACGCACACTTATACCCAGTTTATCAGCCTGGGTCATGTTGAGATAGATGAATGGCTCATCGAGAAATACAACAGGCATGCTTCCAGGGGGTACACCTTCCTGGAGAATTTTATAAGCCATGGGTACAATCAACTTGTCAATCATCACATAATAGTCACTTGCCAAAGCAGCGACAGCCCCATTTTTCACGCCACTTTTATGGAAGGAATAAACCGGAGTCATGCTTTGCATACTCAGATCCAGGAACAAATTCACGTTATTATAAATCTTGCCGCTGCTGGTTACAACAATGGCGTCAACTTCCTTTTTGATCAAGTCAGTAACAACAGCAGGCAACTCATCCTTTTCGGAAACAAACTCTAATTCATACTCGATTTCAAGTTTTTTACATGCCCTACGGATTTCAGCCACTTCAATCCTTTTTGATTGAGCATCATTATCAAAGATAAAACCAAGTTTATTGATACCAGGTTGCAGTTCCTGAAAAAACCTCAGTTGTTTTTCAACGGCCACATAATATGATGCACCAGACATATTACCGCCTGAGGCTTCAAGAGTATTCAGACCAAGAAAAAGAGGATTGTTAACATTGGTAAATAAGGCAGGAGTCTGGATTATATAATGCCGGGCAGGAATCAAAGCATCAGAGGTAATCGTGATGATCAGGTCATATTTTGACTTATCCAGAGTCTTAAGTGTGTCTCGTGTGATTTTATCATCTTCTTGTCCTGAGAACTGTTCAACCAACAACTCGGGACCAAGTATTTTTTTAAGCTTTTCCTCGACATACTTTGCAACCGTATCAGGCGCATCCAGACGATCATCATAATCAAATACGGCCACCCGCTGCTGTGCAGAAGCAATTGGGCAAATCAGTAACAGCATTAACAACATTAACAACAACGCAAAGAACTTACTCTTCATTGTAACTCTCCGGGTTGACCGGCAGAACCTTAATTGTAGCTCCATAACTATACCACCTGATACACATTTTTCACTTAATCACTGTAGAGGGCCTTAAGTAAGCTATTCATCAACCTTCCGACGTCGCTGTTTTTTCTCCCTCTGCCTGCGTTTGCCGTCGAGGCGCCGAAGGATAGCGTTCTTACCTGGGCGCGTGGCAATCCGTGGACGTCTCTTGCGCAATCGCGCGGCCAACTTCTCCTCCAACCTGGCCATGGCCTTCTGCAGATTCTGATGACGAGAACGCGATTCTGTAGCGGTTACCACGAGACCAGAAGGCAGGTGAGTGATACGCACTCCGGTCTCGCTGGTATTGCGATGCTGACCACCAGGACCGGAACCGCGAAAAAAGTCAATACGGATGTCTTGTTTGTTCATAATGTCAGAATGGGTTCCATTACCACGAGCCACGTTCCTTTTATTAGTTAAAAACCATCATTTCATGCTACAAAATATAGTTAATTCATTGAACTGTCAAAGCGGAGGAAATCATGAACCATTTTGCCCTGACCATTGTCGGCCGTGACCGCCCCGGAATCGTATCCCAGGTGACTGAGATTCTTTTTAACCAGGGCTGCAACCTCGCTGACTCGAGCTGTTCGATCCTCGGCGGACAATTCACCATGATCCTGATACTCGGGCATCCCGAGTTCACCAACCGTGAGAGTTTCGGCGAAGCCTTCAAACCACTGGAGGAGGCCGACCTGACAGTTGCCCTGCACCTGCTCAAGCCTGGCGGTGAGATTCGTCCGGAGATCGAAGGCGATATCTGCATGATATCGGTCTACGGTGCAGACAAGCCGGGAATCGTTTATCATGTCGCACAGGTGCTGGGCGAAAAGCAGGTCAATATTACCGATCTCAACACCAAACTGGTGGGGACCGAAGAGCGGCCCGTTTACGTTATGGTTCTTGAAGCGGTGTTGGCTGCGGGTATCGAAAATGATGATGTCAACGGCTGGCTGGCTCCAATTCGTGATGAACTGCAGGTCGACATCACCGTGCGTACCATCCCGACAGTGGAACTCTGATCATGACTGTCCGTTCAATTCTTCTATATCCTGATCCGATTCTCAAACAGGTAGCGGAAACAGTGGCAGAGGTTGACGAAACTGTTATCGCTGTCGTCCAGGACCTGGTTGACACCATGGTCGATTCCGGTCATTCGGTGGGCGTCGCCGCCCCACAGATTGGCATACTGCGCCGCGTACTGGTGGTTGATGTTTCCAAAAGTAAACTGGGCAAGGACAACAACCATGGTCTGCTTGAGATGATCAATCCGGAAATCATCGAAAAATCGGGCAGCAAGATGATGCGCGAAGGCTGTATGAGTGTTCCCGACTACACCGGCAATGTGACCCGGGCTGAGTATATCGTCATCGAATACACTGATCGCTTCGGTCGGCTACGTGTTATTGAAGCAAGCGGTTTCGAGGCGGTCGCTATCCAGCACGAACTGGATCATCTCGATGGCCTGCTCTTTCTCGACCGGGTCTCCAGTCTGAAGACTGATCTCTATCGGAGAAAATCGCAATAAACATCGGTACGTGGGACGAGAAACGCGGAGATCCTAAAGACAAGGACAAAAGGATTGAGATGCAACCAACTTATCGTTCATTAACAAGAACACAGGAATACAGTCAACCATGACAACACTTTTACTCCTTCCCGGCCTCGACGGTACAGGTATGATCTTCGAGCCAATGTTGACACACCTGCCTGAAGAGATCGACGCTCAGGTTGTGCGCTATCCTGTCGATCGCGTCATGTCTTTTCAGGAACATGTCGCTTTTGTCCGTAAGCAATTTCCCAGGAAGAAACCTTTCGTACTACTGGCAGAATCTTTTTCCGGCCCAATCGGCCTGCAACTGCTCGCCGAGCCTCCAGACAACCTGATTGGTGTCATTTTCGTTGCAACCTTTGCCCGTCATCCAAGTCCATTTTTACTTGATGCCGGTTGTTACCTACCACAGAAGCTACTCCTCAGCCTCTTTTCGAAAACACCTTTAGGTCGATTTTTCTGCCTTGGTGGTGCTTCTGCAGACGCAGCTGGAATTTTCCGAGAAGCCCTGCAAAGTGTCAAATTGAGTGTACTTTCAAACCGCCTGAAGATTCTTGCCGAGCTGCCACCACCACCGGACAAAACCTTTTCAGGACCTTGCCTCTATTTGCAGGCAAGTAAAGATCGGCTGGTCCCGTCACGCGCACTGGATCAACTACAAAGACAACTGCCGCATCTGCAGGTTGAGCAAATCGCTGGACCACATATCATCCTGCTAGCTCAACCTGAAACAGGAGCCCAACTGATCAGCAACTTTATTGCCACCCTGACAGATGCTAATGAATGAACTGACTGAACAACAACAGGCAGAGCTGCACCAGGCCTTGCTGGATCTGCGTACAGAGCTTCAGCAACTACTTGAAAATTCCAGCGATGGTGCACAACCGGTAAGCCTTGACGAGCCAATCGGGCGACTCTCACGCATGGACGCTATGCAGCAGCAGAGCATGGTGCAGGCCAATCGGCGCACAACTCAAACCCGGATGACGAAGATTGAAGCCGCTCTGCGTCGCCACACCAACGACAAATACGGCTTGTGTGTGAGCTGCGAGGAAGATATCGGCTTTGCCCGCCTGAATGCACAGCCAGAAGCACACTTCTGTATCGACTGCCAAGGAAACAGAGAGACACGATCCAGCCATGCAGAATGACCGCCCATCAATCTACACTCCGCGTTCCTGCACACTGCTGGGCGTTGAAGATCTGACTCCCCAGGAAAAACTCTTCCGTTTGCGACTGGATGATGACTCCACTTTGGCACATCAGCCGGGACAATTCATCCAGGTTTCTATTCCCGGGTTGACCGAAGCTCCAATCTCTGTGGCGAATTCACCGACTCGTGGTCCGGAATTTGAACTTGGAGTGCGCCGAGTCGGCACACTGACCAGGGCTATGCACCAGCTGCAGATCGGTTCCAAGCTCGGTATCCGTGGCCCTTTCGGACGCCCATTTCAACTGCAGGAACTACGCGGCAAACAGTTACTGCTGATTGCTGGCGGTTGCGGTCTGGCACCCTTGCGCTCACTGATCCAGTATTGCCAGGATTGCCCGGAAGAGTTTGCTGCCGTGCAAATCCTCTACGGGGCTCGTTCACCACAAGATCTGATGTTCAAGAAAGATCTGGATAATTGGCAGAAAAGTGGCAGTTTAAGCTGCCACTACACAGTTGACAATTCCCCGGCTGACTCCTGCTATGATGGGGAAACCGGCTTGATCACCAGGCTGATAGCCGCCACTAAATTGCTTCCTGAAAATTGTTGCGCTGTTGTGGTCGGGCCTCCCCCCATGTATCGACCCGTAATTGAAGAACTGCGCCACCTTGGTCTGACCGGTACACGTAAAATCATGCTCTCCTTAGAGCGCCAGATGCGCTGTGGTATTGGTAAATGTGGGCACTGTGCCATAGAACATCTTTATTGTTGCACTGACGGGCCGATCTTCTGGCTGGAAGAGATAGAACATTTGCGAGGAGCGTTATGAACGCAACACTGACGACCTGCCCCTACTGCGGCACAGGTTGTAATTTCTACCTGATTGGCGACGAAAACGACCGTTTAATCGGCATTGAACCAGCAGGAAAAGACCCGACCAGTCGAGGGCAACTCTGTATCAAAGGCTGGGATGCCCACGCTTTTGTCCATCACCATGATCGCCTGAAAACACCGTTGCTACGATGCGACGGTGAGCTACAACCCTGTAGCTGGGATACTGCACTGCAGGTTATCGATCAGAGACTGCATAAAGTTTCCGCACAGTATGGTCCAGATAGCTTGATGTTTCTCTCTTCAGCCAAGGTCAGCAACGAAGAAAACTACCTGTTGATGAAACTGGCCCGAGCCGGTTACGGCACTAACAATATTGACCACTGCGCCCGACTCTGCCATTCCTCAACTGTGACCGGTCTGATGGAAACTCTCGGCTCCGGTGCAATGACCAACAGTTTGAACTGTTTCGAGGACACTGATCTGGTGTTCGTCATCGGTTCGAATACGACCGAACAGCATCCTCTGATCGGCAGCCGGATTCTGCAGGCGCAACAGCGTGGTACAAAATTGATCGTAGCAGACAGTCGCAGAATCCGCCTCGCAGGCCAGGCTGATCTGCACCTGCGCCATCAGAATGGCAGCGATGTCGCCCTGCTCAACGGCATGATGCGACAAATTTTGCAAGACGGCCTGGAGGATCGCGCATTTATTGAGCAGAGGACAGAAAATTTTAGCGCTTTTCGCGAGTCTCTCGATTCCTTTACTCCGGAATTTGCAGCGAGAATCAGTGGTCTGTCTCCGAAGCAGATTATTGCTGCTGCTCGAACCTATGCACAGGCGGAGAATGCGATGATCGTTTTCGCTATGGGGATCACTCAGCACAGTCATGGCGTTGACAATGTCCGTGCGGTTTCCAACCTGGCATTACTTACCGGCAACCTTGGTCGACCCGGCACCGGGATCAATCCTCTGCGTGGGCAGAACAATGTCCAGGGCGCTTGTGACATGGGTGCCTTGCCAGATGTCTATACCGGCTATCAACGAGTTTCCGACCCCGTGGCCAAACAGAAGTTTGCCGCAGCCTGGCAGAAACCACTCTCCGATTCTCCGGGCCTGATGGCGACCCACGCCATCAAGGCAGCTGCAAAGGGGGAAATTCGCGGTATGCTGATCCTGGGTGAGAATCCCATGCTTTCAGATGCAAATCAGAAACTGGTGCGCAAGGGACTGGAGAGTCTCGATTTTCTTGCCGTAATCGATATCTTCCCGACAGAAACTGCGCAACTGGCCGATCTGGTTCTGCCGGCGGCTTGCTACGCTGAACGAGACGGCACCTTCACATCAACGGAACGTCGGGTACAGCGTGGCCGCAAGGCGGTTGAACCACCCGGAGAGGCCCGGGCCGACTGGCAGATTCTTTGTGAACTTCTACAGCGTCGCGGGATTCCAGCCGATTATGCCGACCCCGCCGAAATCATGGCAGAGATCGCTGACCTTACACCAAGTTACGCAGGGATCAGCTATCCGAGACTGGAGGGAAATGGCCTGCAATGGCCCTGTCCATCCATGGAACATCCCGGCACCCCGATTCTCCATGAAGAGCAATGCACTCGTGGCAAAGGACACTTCAGCCCAACCATTTACCGGCCGCCACAAGAGTTACCGGATGCCGAGTTTCCTTTTCTGCTTAACACCGGACGAACCGGAATTCACTGGCACACCGGTAGCATGACCCGACGCAGCCATCTGTTAGACAGGGAAGAACGAAATGCTTTTCTCGAAATCAACCCTGAGGATGCCGGCAAGCTCAACATTCGAGAACGACAACAGGTGCGTATCAGCAGTAGACGCGGTACGATCGAGGCTGGAGCGATGTTGACAGAAAGAGTCCCGCCAGGGCAGATTTTCATCCCCTTTCATTTTGCTGAAGGAGCAGCCAATATCCTGACCAACAACGCCCTTGACCCGGAATCGGGGATTCCGGAATTCAAGGTCTGTGCTGTAAAGGTAGAAACATGCTGAAACAGTTGACAGGCAAGGATTTATTCGAGCTGTTCGACAAGCTTGCAGTTGATTACCGGCTGCTGGTTCCTGGGAACTTGGCAGATGACACCCGTAGTCTGCTGCCATGGGATGGCCAGCAGTTATCACTTATTGGCGAACCATTACAACGCAAACCGACCAGCCATTTTTTCCCGCAGACCGATCCACTGCTGACGATCAATTCTCAAGGAACAACGAGTCTGCCAGATGATAATGAAAAGCCTTTGGCGCTCTGTGGACTTAATCGGGAAGATTTACACGGAATTACTTTTGTCGACCGTTTTTTTAGTGCGGTACCTGCTGACGATGCCTACCTGCGTAAGCGCACCGACGCCTTATTGATCGGTTTGGCAGGGTTCGCCGGAGCCGATCGCCAGCTCCTGCCATTGGCAGAAGGACACTGTGACTTTGAACTGATTTATGACCAGCAAAAATGGTTGGCCGTTGCGTATACAGCCACAGGGGAAGACTGGCTCACAGTTTATGCAGATGGGTCGGCAGAACAACTGGAAATCATTCGTCAACAAGCTCGGCAGCGTTCAACGCCAGAGGCGGAACTGCTGCAACAGGCAAGTCACCTGTTACAGGCAGATCAGGTACCAGATATCTTCTGGGAGGAGATTGCCGCGCGCTGTATCTGCTGTGGCGGCTGTAATTTTGTCTGTCCTACCTGCACCTGTTTCTGTATGCAGGACCGGCAAACGGCAACTGGGATCGAACGTAGTCGGGTGTGGGATTCTTGTCAACTGGATGCCTTTATGCGCGAAGCCAGCGGTTATAACCCACTGGGAACTGAAACCCTGCGCACCCGCCGGCGGATTCACCACAAACTCGCCGCCGACCCGCATCGTTGGGGGGAACTCGGCTGTGTCCTCTGCGGCCGCTGTGACCGAGCCTGCCCGACCGGAATCGGCATGTTTTCTATCTGTAAAGAAATTGTCCAGCAGTTTGGGTTTTGATAGCCGTCAACTCTCCGCTTTTATAAAATCAATAATCTCCTGCAGGGTGTCTTCTGCGGCTTCGTAAGGCACCTGACAGGTCCCTACCACCTTATGGCCACCACCGCCATACTTGAGCATCAGTGAACCAACATCAACAGTGGCCGTCCGGTTGAGGACGCTGTACCCCACCGACAAGGATACGAATTCGCCACCCTTGCCGTCGATCATACGGATGGAAATATTTGCATCAGGGTAGAGAGAATAGACCAGGAAACGGTTCGATGGTGGAGCCATGCCGGCTATACGAAAATCCGAGATAACTATTGGTCCGTCGGTCCAAGTACAATTTTTATAAAACTTCTTGGCTTTTTCGGTGCTGGCAAAATAAAGTTCAGAGCGCTCTTTGGTATCAGGGTGAGCCAGAACTTCATCGATCGACATCTTACCGAGGATATCGACCATATTAGTACAAAACTCCAGGCTGCTGATGGTGAAAGTTTTGTGATAACCAAGACCGGTACGTGGGTCACAAAGGAAACCGAGTAGAATACCGCCAGTCGGGTTAAGAATCTCGTCCTGGCTCAACTGTGCCGAATCGACCTTGTCGACACAGGCGAGAAGGTCTTCAAACCTGGCGAGCTTCTCGTCGGCGTAATAGTCACTGATAACCCGAGCAGCACTCGGGGCCAACTTGCTCGAACCTTCATAGAGACCCTCCAGGTCGTTACGTTCCATTTCACTGGAGTGATGATCAAACCAGAGACCACAACCGGGAACGAAAGGCACATTAGCCAGAATATCATTGCCGGTCACGGGAACCTTGCCATCCTGCAGATCCTTCGGATGAGCGTAGGTCATCTCTGTCATTAGTCCGAGTTCCTTCAGCAAAACTGCACAGCAGATGCCATCGAAATCGGACCGGGTCAATAGTCTCATACAAACTTCTCCTAGCAAGGGTTTACAACTCTCACACCAACTTGAGCAGAGCTATTATATGGCTGAAAGTCTGTCCTTGCAAGGAACTTAAACTGGCGGATCTCGCCAGCGGTCAGGCCATACTTTGCAGACAGGACACGACTTTTTTGCCAGCCTTGTTGGCGGCATCGACACAATCATTGAGACCGACACCGAAAAAGGCATTACCGGTCAGAATCAAGCCGTTATGCGCTTTGAGCCGCTCATCAATAGCTGTAAGCCGCTCGGCGTGACCGACAACATATTGGGGTATGGCACGTTGATGACGGAAAATACGGACAAAATCCGGCCCAGCATTGATCCCCATAATCTTTTTAAGCTCAGCCATGGTCCGCTCTTTGACCTCGGCATCATTCAGTTTTATCGCGCCGACGTTGGCGGCACCGCCCATCATTGAACGCAGCAGGACATAACCCTCCGGGGCACGAGCCGGAAAGATGCTTGAATCCCACAGAGTGCCGAGAATTTCACATCCTTCCTTCTTCGGAATCAGGTAACCGAAGCCATCCAGGTCGCGCTCGATCTTGGCCTGCTCGTAACCGAAGCAGATAATATTCATTGGCGCGTAAGGAATACCGTCGAGAAGTACAGATAACTCACCATCTAGAGACCAGGTGAGTTCTTTGAGGACATGAGCCGGAGCAGCCGAGACCACCACTTCGGCATCAAAGTTGGAGCCATCAGCCAGACGCAACTCCCAACCACCATCAATCGCTTTCAAGCCGCTGACGGCATTGCCAGTCTGCACTTTGCCTTTAAGTCCCTCGACTGTAGCATCAGTCAGTTCCTGGATGCCGTCGACAAAAGAGGTCAGCACTCCCCCCGGTCCGGCGGCACTGGCAACCTGTTTACCGGCCTTGATTTCAGCCTTTTTCTGCTTGGCCATCTTCATCATTGCCTTGAGTAATCCACCGTACTCCTGTTCCAGCTCGTGAATGCGCGGGAAACAGCTCTGCAAGCTCATAGTTTCAGGATCCCCGGCAAAGATCCCGGAGACCATTGGACCGATCAATTTATCGAGAGCCTCGGCACCGAGCCGCCGCCGGGCGAAATCAGCCAGAGTTTCGTCAACGCCATCGGTGCGCTTCGGCTTGATAAATTCCTGAGCCAGACGGATTTTTCCCGGCCAACTGATCAGCTTCGATTGCAGGAACATCGGCCCATTTTCAGGTAGACGATTGAGAATCCCGCCGCTGTAGATGAAACGCTTGCGGGCATTGTCGTTGGAGCGTTTAAGTCGGTTTTGAATACCTAGATGGTCGCAGAGGTCAAGAGTCATCGGTTTACTGTCTAGAAAGCCGTTCGGCCCCCATTCACAGAGATAGCCTTCTTCCTTGATACTCCAGATCTTGCCGCCGCTACGCTCTTGCCGTTCGAAAACCGTGACAGAAACATCCAGGCCAGCCTCGCCAGCAAGTCGTTCGATGGCATAGGCAGTTGACAGGCCGGAGATACCGGCACCGATGATTGCTATATTTTTCATTATTTCCTCCGAGAGCCCAGGACTCAATGCCCCATTGAGCCAAGATATCCCATATGCGGTTTATCAAGCTGCGCAGCAATATGCTTCAATCCAGACTCAAGATCAGGGTACTTCAGGGTCACACCAAGCTGTGCCAGCATTTTGCGGTTATCCATACGCCTGGTTTCCGTCAGGTAGGAGAGCATCATCGGGTTCATGACCTGTTTCGCCTCGACCATATCGATCTGCGGCAAGCGTGGCAGGTCAAGGAGGTCTGAGGCAGCATTAAAAAACTGGGTCATGGTGCCAGGCTGGCCATCACTGACATTAAAGATATCACCAGCAACTGCTTTTTCAGCGGCTTTAATACAAATTGCGGCCAGGTCATCGGCATGAATGCGGTTGGTCGGTGGAGATTCATCTTCACATAAAATCGGATGTCCCTGCTGTATCCTTGCCAGAGGCAGGCGCCCCGGGCCATAAATGCCAGTCACCCGAAGAACCACCACCGGCACATCATGCATTCGTCCCCAATCCTGCAGAGTGGCTTCAGCATCGGCACGACGTTGTGCCCGGCTGGTCTGCGGGTTAATCGGTGTCTCTTCTGTGACCCACTCACCACCACAGTCACCGTACACGCCACTGGTACTGATATAGACAACCTTGTCTGGCAATTGTTTAGAGTCTATGGCCTGACAGAAGTTGCGCATGCGAGTGTCAAACGGACCACCTCCCGGCGGAGGAGCAAAATAGAGCACCAGCTTTCCAGCCATAGGCAGGTTTATCAGAGAGGACGAATCATCAAGGTTACTCACGACCGGCTCAATCCCGAACGCACGCAAACGCTCCGCACCTTCATCTGAACGGGAGAGACCGCAGATCTTGTCGCCCGATTGTTGTAATAGACGAGCAACACGCACACCAATGTCGCCGCAACCGATGATCAAGACATTCTTCAATCTTTCGTTATCTACGTTCATAAAATCTCTCAAGGTACGTCATTTCAACGATTTCCCCACAATCTCACCCACGTCCGCCGAGAGTTTCTCTTGCCCCTGGATTCGCTCCAACTGCGCCAGCATTAATGCCTGTCTTTTACTATCATATCGCTGCCACCGGCTCAAAGGGACAACCATCCTGGCTGCCACCTGCGGATTGAGCGTGTCGAGCTCGATGACCCGATCAGCGAGGAACAAATAACCGGCCCCGGACAGGTCATGAAAGCGAGCCGGATTACCCTGAGCAAAAGAACCGACCAAAGCACGTGCCCGGTTCGGATTACGTATGGTAAAAGCCGGATGCTTCAGTAAAGTATCAATTTCAGCTAGCATCTCCGACTGTGGTGAGGTTGCCTGCAGGCTGAACCATTTATCGACCACCAGATTATCATTCTGAAACTGGTGATAAAATGCAGCCAGGGCCTCTTCCCACCTTGGCAGACGATTATGTACCAGACAGGTCAGCGCGGCCATACGATCGGTCATATTATCAGCGGCAACAAAACGCTCGAAACAGTCATGCTGAATCTCAGGAATATCGATAAGCGTCAGGTAACTCAGGCATAGATTTTTCAGGCTGCGGCGACCAATCGCCTCAGGCTTCAGTGAATAGAGGCCATCATCCTGCATCAAGTTCAAGACAGCAGTGAACTCGCCTTTCAGATCAAGCGCCAAAGCTTTGCGCAGAAATTGTCTGGCTGAGTGTATAGCACTAGGGTCAGCAACCCCCATAGCCTCTGCTAACTCCATTTCGCCGGGCAGTGTCAGTGCTAACGCCAGCAAAGCCGGGTCGACATCTCTGTCCTGCAGAGCCACGCGGAAAGCTGCCAGAAAGTCTTCCGGAACCTTTGTCACTGATTTCGACTTGAACTGCTCTGCCATTTCCAGAATAACATCGGTAGCCAGTCGCTGTCCGGCCTCCCAACGGTTGAAGGCATCACTGTCGTTAGCAAAGAGGAACGCCAGCTCAGCCCTCTGATAAGAGTAAAGAACCTTGACCGGTGCGGAGAAATCACGTAACAACGATGGCACTGGAGAAACAGGGATATTAACGAAAGTAAAGGACTGCTCTGCCTGCGTAATCTTGAGGATTCGCGAACAACCTTGTGCCTTTGCTTCGCCGGTTAGCTGCAAAGACAGGTCACGACCATCCGACCCAAGCAGACCAACCTGAAGAGGGATCAAAAAGGGCTGCTTAGACGACTGACCCGGCGTATCGGGACAAGATTGGCGCACGTTCAGTCGAAACTCTTTAGCATTTTTATCGTAACAACCGTCAATTTCGAGGATTGGTGTCCCGGCCTGGCTGTACCAGCGTTGCAGTTGGCTTAAATCGACACCGTTGGCAGCAGCCATGGCCGCAAGAAAATCATCTGTGGTCACGGCCTGGCCATCGTGGCGTTCGAAATAAAGATCCATGCCCCGACGAAACCCCTCTTTGCCGAGCAGAGTCTGATACATGCGAATCACTTCAGCGCCCTTATTATAGACCGTGGCCGTATAGAAATTATTGATCTCAATATAGGCTTCAGGGCGCACCGGATGGGACATCGGCCCGGCATCTTCAGGAAACTGAAAGTTGCGCAGCAGGCGCACTTCACCGATCCGCTTGACCGCCCGCGAGCCCATATCGGCAGAAAATTCCTGGTCGCGGAAAACCGTCAAGCCTTCCTTGAGACTGAGCTGGAACCAGTCGCGACAAGTAACCCGGTTGCCGGTCCAGTTATGGAAATATTCATGACCGATCACGCCTTCAATCCCCTGAAAGTCAGCGTCTGTAGCCGTGTCAGGCTTGGCCAGGACATACTTGGAGTTAAAAACGTTCAGGCCCTTATTCTCCATCGCGCCCATGTTGAAATCATCAACCGCAACAACCTTGTATTCATCAAGATCGTATTCAAGACCAAAAGCTTCTTCGTCCCAACGCATGGCATTTTTCAGTGAAAGCATGGCGTGCTCACACTTGTAGCGATTGCGTTCCTCAACAAAAATCTGCAGGCTGACTTTACGCCCCGACATGGTGACAAAGCTGTCGTCTAGAGCAGTGAGTCGACCGGCGACCATGGCAAATAGGTAGCTCGGCTTCGGAAATGGGTCTTCAAAGGTAGCAAAATGACGGCCATCATCGAGAACCCCTGAATCAATCAGATTACCATTAGAGAGTAGCACAGGATTGTTATCACGATTCCCGACCAGAGTTGTGGTAAAGCGGGCCATGACATCCGGTCGATCCAGATAGTAGGTAATTTTTCGAAAACCCTGGGCTTCGCACTGGGTACAGAAAATTTTGCTGGCCCGGTAAAGCCCTTCAAGGGCAGTATTGGCTTGCGGGTTTATCTCGACCAGCGTCTCCAGAATGAAATCTTCCGGAGCATCTGGAATAGTGAGGCTTTCGCTATCGACGACATACTCACTGGAGAGGAGTTCCCTACTGTCGACCTTGACATACAATAACTCCAATTGCCGACCATCAAGGTGCAGACCGCCCTGGTGATCAGAAGCATCCGGGTTGACTCGCACTTGCATTCTGGCACGCACCCTGGTTCGGGTTGGATCAAGTTCAACATGGAGGTTAACGGTATCGATCAGATACGCTGTTAATCTGTAATTTTCAAGATAAATCGTCTGTAATTCCTGCTTCATTTAAGACCTGCTCCTTATGTTAAAACAACTCCAGGAGACTGTCGGACTATCCATGACCCGGCTGCAAATCCGGCTGTTTGGCCCATATTTCAGCTCCTTTTCGATCAATAGCTATGGCTATTAACCTCAAACGAGCCAAAATCTGGTCTCAAACTTCCGAATTTTCGCTTCGGCCCGTACAGTCCGACAGACTCCTAGCAAGATACCGCAATTTTGCGATGGTGGCAAAGAGCAATCTATGCCTCTTGACTCCCTTCCAACTCCAAGTCAGAATACCGGCGAACTCAACCTTAACCGGACACAACCCAATGCTCTACACTACCGCATTCTGGGCCATGGCAATAGCAAACCTCTGCCATACAGCCAGCTTCAGCGCCTTCTTCCTCCTGCCACTGTATATTCTTGACCACGGCGGCAATCAGGGTGATATCGGTGTCATTATGGGCGTGTTTGCCCTGGCTTCGGCGGTCAGCCGCCCCTGGGTGGCCGAGATGATTGATCGCATCGGCCGCAAACGCAGTTACACCTTGGGCAGTATGCTCATGGTTGCCTCACCATTGCTCTATATTTTCATTCAGGATCCGCTTGGCTCAAGCTATCCCCTCTTCCTGCTGATTCGTGTTATCCACGGTGTGGGGCTGGCTATCTGTTTCACTGCGGTATTCACGTTCATGGCAGATATCCTGCCGCAGGAGCGTCTCAACGAGGGGATTGGTATGTTCGGCATCTCCGGCCTGATCGGCATTGCGATCGGCCCGGTGTTAGCTGAAATTATTCTAAAACATTACAGCTTCTTCGGTCTTTTTCTCACCGCCGCAGGCCTGGCTGCCATTGCACTGCTCGTTCATCAACCACTCCAGGAAAGCTACCCTGAACGCAGCACAAAGAGTCAGTCAACATTCTTCGGCCTGCTCAAGCGAGAGAAATTCATCGTTGTGGGGCTCCTGTCCATGCTCTTTGGATTCGGCCTGGCTGGAACTGGTGGTTTTGTCGCCCCACTGGCCGAAGAACGCAACCTTGGTTTTATCTCTGTTTATTTTTTCTGTTACTCCGGAGGAGCCATCGCAGTACGTTTCGTTGGTGGCAGACTGGCAGATTCTCTGAGTGAGAACCGCATCCTCCCCTACAGTATTGTCTTGTACATGGCAGGTCTATTCCTCCTGCCATTTACATACAACCAAGCCACGCTCTGTGCCGCAGGGATTCTCTCCGGCGTCGGTCACGGCTTGCTCTTTCCGCTTTTGAACACCATGGCTATCCGTAACGAACCGGCCGCAATCCGCGGCAAGGTAACTGGCATTTTTACCGGGGGAATCGATACGGGAATCTTTGCCGGATCGCTGATTTTAGGCTATATTGGCAAATGGTTCGGACTGAATATTCTCTTTATCTGCGCAGGGCTGAGCATGGCTTTCGCACTGATCATCTTTCGTTTTCACAAGCCACGCTAGCAACCTGTCCAATCACCTAACGCATCAAATTCCGCAGCACATAATTAAGAATCCCACCACTCTGAAAATACTGCACCTCATTAGCAGTATCAATCCGACAGGTCACAACAACATCATCACGACTGCCATCGGCACGATTGATACGCAAAATAATGTCCTGTCCTGGTTCTGGATCTTGCACTTGTCCAACCAGATCAAAGGTTTCGCTACCGTCGATACTGAGAGTTTTGCGGCTGTCACCCGCTTTAAACTGCAAGGGCAAAATCCCCATACCAACCAGGTTGGAGCGATGAATTCGTTCGTAACTCTCCGTAACCACCGCTTTCACACCAAGCAGCAGAGTCCCCTTGGCCGCCCAATCACGACTTGATCCGGTGCCATACTCTTTGCCGCCGATGATGATTAAAGGAGTCTTTGCCTCGGCATACTGCATGGCCGCATCGAAGATACTGACCTGCTCGTCATCAGGCAGGACTTTGGTAAAACCACCTTCAACACCTGGCACCAGTTCGTTCTTCAAGCGAATATTGGCAAAGGTGCCACGTATCATCACTTCGTGGTTACCGCGCCGTGACCCGTAGGAGTTAAAGTCGGCCGGGCCGATATCACGTTCACGCAGGTAGACACCGGCAGGACTACTCGCCAGAATTGACCCGGCAGGTGAGATATGATCCGTAGTGATCGAATCCCCTAGCAAAGCCAGGAGCCGAGCCCCGTAAAAACCTTCCAGCCCAGTGGACATTTCGTCGCGAACTTCAAAGAATGACGGCTCCTGAATATAAGTCGACTGATCTTCCCAGGTATAAGTCTCGCCTTCTGGAATCGGCAGGCTGCGCCAACTCTCTTCACCACTAAAGACATCGGCATATTTGTCACGGAACATATCGGCTGAAACCAGTTTAACCATCTCGGCCACTTCTTCATCACTCGGCCAGATATCTTTCAGGTAGACATCATTACCTTGCTGATCCTGACCAAGCGCTTCAGCGGTCAGGTCCATGCAGGTGTTGCCAGCCAGGGCAAAGGCCACCACCAGAGGTGGCGAAGCCAACCAGTTGGCCTTGGTGTGGGAGTGCACCCGGCCCTCAAAGTTGCGGTTGCCGGAAAGAACTGAACAGACCGTCATATCGCTTGCGGTGATCGCCTCAGCAATCGGCCCGCTCAAAGGCCCGGAGTTGCCGATACAGGTGGTACAGCCATAGCCGACGACATTAAAACCAATCTGGTTGAGATAGGTCTGCAGACCAGCTTTCTTCAAATAGTCGGTCACGACCTTGGAACCAGGAGCCAGCGAGGTTTTGACCCAGGGCTTCTGTACAAGACCTTTTTCAACCGCCTTCTTGGCCACCAGGCCGGCAGCCATCATCACCGCCGGATTTGAGGTGTTGGTGCATGAGGTAATCGCTGCGATGACAACATCACCCTGGCTCAAGTTATAATCACAACCAGCGACAACGGCACTTCGGTCAACCGCATCGGCAGGGATAACTGCTATCGTCGCGTTTTTCAAATCTTCGAGATCGACACGATCTTGAGGGCGTTTCGGGCCAGCAAGACTCGGTTTGACAGACCCCAGATCAAGTTCCAGAACATCTGTGTACTCAGGATCGACCATACCGTCAAAGCGCCACAAACCCTGCTGTTTGGCATAAGCTTCAACCAGGGCAAGCGTTGCATCATCACGATTGGAGAGCCGCAGATAATCGAGAGTCACATCATCGATCGGGAACCAGCCGCAGGTCGCACCATACTCAGGGGCCATGTTGGCAATGGTTGCTCGGTCGGCCAATGGTAATTTTGTCAGACCGTCACCGAAGAATTCGACAAACTTGCTGACCACGCCAAAGTTGCGTAGCATCTGTGTCACTGTCAGGACCAGATCAGTAGCCGTCACACCTTCATTCAGGCTGCCGGTCATGCGGAAGCCGACAACTTCCGGAATAATCATCGAAACCGGCTGACCAAGCATAGCCGCCTCGGCCTCGATACCACCAACGCCCCAGCCAAGCACGGCCAGACCGTTGATCATAGTGGTGTGACTGTCAGTACCGACGAGAGTGTCCGGGTAAGCGACCTTTTTACCATCACGCTCTTCCGACCAGACCGTTCGTGCCAGGTACTCGAGATTCACCTGGTGGCAGATGCCAGTACCCGGCGGTACAACCCGGAAATTATCGAAAGCCTTCTGTCCCCAGCGCAAGAAGGCATAGCGTTCGCGATTACGCTCCATCTCCTTATCAACGTTATAGGCAAACGCTTCCGGCATGGCGTACTTGTCGACCATAACCGAGTGGTCAATCACCAGGTCCACCGGAATTTGCGGGTTGATCTTTTGCGGGTCACCACCAACCCTGGCAACCGCATCGCGCATTGCCGCCAGATCAACAACCGCCGGTACACCGGTGAAATCCTGCATCAGCACCCTTGCCGGACGGAAGGCAATCTCATGATCTGAGCTGCGTTGGCCGAGCCAATCAACCACTGCATCGATATCTTCTGCGGTGACCGAATCGCCATCTTCATTACGCAAAAGGTTTTCCAGCAGCACCTTGAGAGTGAGCGGCAAACGCGCCACCTCACTACGTTTTGCCGCCAGGGTTTGCAGGCTGAAATATTCATAGGCCATACCGTCAACATCGAGGGTCTGCCGGGTGTTAAAGCTGTTAAGACTATCGTTACTCATAATCTTCTCTCTCTTTCATCAATTCGAGCACAGGTTGAGTATTTTCTGTCAAACCCATTCTACCACAAACTCTCTGCAGCACTTGGTTCCTGATACATTTCCCCAGGAGCCTGTCCGACAATCCATGATCGGCTGCAAACCCAGCTGTTTGGCCCATATTTCAGCTCCTTTTCGACCAATAGCTATGGCTATTACTCTCAAACAAGCCAAAATCTGTTCTCAAACTTCTGAGTTTTCGCTTCGACCCTTATTGTCGGACAGGCTCCTGAAGACACCACAGCCTTGCTTTTGACGATTTCATCTGTTAGCTTAAGGCGTTGTTTTTACAGCCTTGCCTTAGGAGGAGAACATCATGGCAGAGTGGATGAACAATCAGGTTATCGGCATCACCATTGGCCAATATGCCATGGCACTTGGCATCGTCCTGATTGCCTATATTGCCAAAAAAGCTTTTGCCTACCTCTTTATCAAGGTATTGCTGCCTCTGGCACAAAAGTCCAAAAAGGAACTTGATGATCGTTTTCTTGCCTGCCTGCAGAAACCGACAGAATTCCTCATCTTCCTGATTGGACTTTTCATCGCCATGGGAATTCTGCAACTACCAAGTGAACCATTTGATTTTAACAAGCTTGCGACTGCGACGCTCAAGGCGTTGGTCATTTTCGATATCGCCTGGTTCCTTTTCAACTTGGTTGATATGATTGACCACTACCTGAGCAAATGGGCAAGCCGCACCAAATCGACCCTGGATGATCACCTGGCGCCCCTGCTGCGCAAAAGCTTACGTATCTTCATTGTCATCATGGCCTGTCTCATGGCGATCCAAACCTTCGGCTATCCGGTTACCGGGATTATTGCTTCACTTGGTATCGGCGGTCTCGCCTTTGCCCTTGCCGCCAAAGACACAGTATCCAACATATTCGGCTCACTCATGATCATCTTTGATAGGCCCTTTCAGGTTGGAGACTGGATAAAAGCTGGCGATCTGGAAGGAACTGTCGAAGAGGTCGGTTTTCGCTCGACCAAGATCCGCACCTTCGCCAAGACCTTGATTTGCGTGCCGAACAACATTATTGCCAACATGGCTCTCGATAATTTCAGCCGCATGCCCAAGCGCCGCATTCGTCTTACGGTCGGTGTTTCCTACGACGCCACTCCGGCGCAGATGCGCGAAGTGGTCAGTCGAATTCGCGAGCTCTTAAAGACTCACCCGGCGATTGATCAGGACTTTTTCCTGGTCAACTTTACCGACTTTGGTGCTTCATCCCTCGACATCATGGTTTATTGCTTTACCACCACAACAGTCTGGGGAGAATACCTCGATGCCCGCGAGGATGTTTGCTTGAAGATCATGGATACGCTGGCAGATCTGGGACTGGTTATCGCCTTCCCGAGCACAACCGTTTACCTGCGTAAGGACGATACCGAAAAAAAAGAAACGATATCTGAAAAAACATGAGCTATTCATTTATATAGGAGGAAAATGATGCGTAGATTGATTTTCTGGATGGTACTGGTTGTGCTGGTCAGCGGCTGCTCACCCTGGATCGGCATGTACAAAATTGAACTCGGCATGTCCAAACCCGAGGTCATTCAACAGATGGGCAAGCCCAGTAATGCCTCGGGTAGTGGCAATGAAGAATACCTCTGGTATGTCCCCGCTAACCGCTTCTGGGAACGCTATTATGTTCACATTATCGACGGCAAGGTTGAATCCTACGGACAGCTTGGCAAGCAAGAAGAAAAATAGCCGTAGCAAGCATCTAGTTACTTTGGTCCCAGCTGACTCCATGAGGAGATTATGTCCGCAGAGGTTTATTTCACAGACATGCGTACTGGTATGCGAGAAAACTTGCATACCAAACTGGAGAGACTGACCGATAAAGCCGGGATCTCAAAGATGATCCAGCCCGGCGAACTCGTCGCCATCAAGATGCACTTTGGCGAAAAGGGCGGACACGCTTATATCAGACCGACATTTGTGCGCAGGATAGTTGACCAGATAAAGGCCCTCGGTGGCAAACCCTTCCTGACCGATTCGAGCACCCTTTATCCGGGTGAACGTAAAGAGGCGGTCTCAGCTCTTACCTGTGCCATCGAAAATGGTTTTGCTTATGCCGTTGTCAACGCACCGCTCATTATGAGTGACGGCTTGCGCGGCCATTCGGCGCGTCGAGTTAGCGTTCCGGGAGAACTCCTCACAGAAGTTGATATCGGCCTGGAAATCATCGAAGCAGACGCCCTGATTGTGCTCAGCCATTTCAAATGTCACGAATTGACAGGCTTTGGTGGAGCGATCAAAAACCTTGCCATGGGCTGCTCAAGCCGCGAAGGAAAACTCGAACAACACTCCACTATTGCTCCTAGCATTTCTGAGAAGCATTGCACCTCCTGCGGTGCCTGTCTTAAAGCCTGTGCTCACGATGCCATTGATCTCAGCAGCGGCAAAGCGATTATCGATGAAAATCGCTGTGTCGGCTGTGGACGCTGCATCACTGTCTGTGAGCCTCAGGCGATTCGTATCCAATGGAATGAAGAATCAGCTCTGGTCATGAAAAAAATGGCGGAGTATTCACTCGGTGCCCTCAGCGGTAAAGACCATAAGCACCTTTTCATCAACTTCATAACCCAGGTCTCTCCATCCTGTGATTGCTATGGCCATACTGACGCACCAATTGTTCCCGATCTCGGCATCCTTGCCTCAACCGACCCCGTAGCCCTGGATCAGGCCTGCGCCGATCTGGTCAACCAGGCACGCGGTCTGCCTGACACTGCGATGAAATCAGGCCATGAACCTGGTGACGACAAGTTTCGCAGCATCTACCCGCAGATTGACTGGGAAGTGCAGCTGAAGCATGGCGAGAAAGTCGGTCTTGGGCAGCGGCTGTATAAATTAATAAGGTTGGAACCGGAGCGTGAAAAGTGGTGATCAGGAATTAATCATCTATACTTCAAACGCTGCCAGCAATGCTTGCAGTCTTTGCCTGCCAACTTCACCACTAAAACCTGTCAGGGAAACCAGACCGTAGCCGTTAGCCGTTGGCACCAACCCCACGGCACGCAAACGTAGCGTAAAAACCAGAAACAGGGTCAGAACCAGAGCTATACACCCCGCCCAGACCAGCGGCTCACCTGGATCTTTGGACATCTGGAATCCACATGACCAGAAACCGGATTCTTCACGATTATAGGCAGTCTGATAAATTGCCACACCGCGATGAACCAAGGGCTTATTGACTTCAATAACTCCCTGACGGACAACTTCACCATTTTCGAGAATGGAGACTTCACTTTGTAGTTGCTTGAGGATCGGATCGCGAAAGGCAGTAGGTTTGATCTCTACACCTAGGTCAATACTGTTCGGATAAGTCCTCTGTCCGCTCAGGCTGTGGTATTCGCCAAGCTGAACACCATCACGGATAACACCAAGAATTAAATGCTGCTCTTCAGGAAGAAAACGTAAGACCTGTACACTCAGCTCAGGAGAAATCACAACCGTTTTTCCCTCGCGACTTTCAAACTCCTGCAACTGTTCACGGCTTTGCTTGTCATAAGTGGCAAAACGCAGATCAATCGGGTAATATTGTGGCTCAAAATTATCCAGGCGGAAGGTAAAACCGAGTGGCAGGTCTTCTTCAACGCCCCAGTCAAAGTAGGTATCACTCTGGTGACTGACATAGATGTTCAGAGTACCGACAAAACCGAGTTGAGCGGCCCAGGCGCCAAGCATAATAGCCAGAATTGAAAGATGCATAATTGGCAGTGCCCATTGACCAGCCAGGCCTCTGCGGGCAAGCAGTCTGTCACCTGACCGGTTGGTACGATAACCCTGCTTCTGCAAACGATCTTCCAGTTCATTAATGTTGCCTCTGGGCAGATCATAGCTCACCTGACCAGTTACTGGCTTCAAGCTATCCAGATGAGCAAGTAAACGTTTTTTACTGCCTGCAACCCGGACAAAGGTACGCCAGGTACAGGCCCCCAGATTGACGGCTAAGAAACCCAGTAACAGACGAAACCAGACGGACTGGTAATACAGCTCGAAGCGCTCTATATTCCCTTGCTCAACCGGCCAGATGGTACCAAATATGGCAACCAGAGATAGCCCCAGCAACAGGGTTAAGGTTAATTTTACCGAGCTAAAAAAATCAAGAACAGGTTTCATATATTAAATCTACTTGTTTATAGGAAGGCGGTATCCTATCATTACCTTTAAGCAAACAACAACCGTCAGCTTGCCAATAAAAACACTGGAGACATAATAGAAATGATGGAAATCACTTTCCCGGGTGGCGTTCAAATCAATGCGCAATACGACAACTTCGTAATCGCCACGGACCAACCGGAAAAAAATGGCGGCCAGAACAGTGCCCCGTCACCTTTCGACCTGCTACTGGCCTCTCTGGGCACCTGTGCCGGCTTTTATGCCTTGCGTTTCTGTCAGGAGCGCAAGTTGGCAACCACAGGGATGCGACTACAATTGAGTAACCAACGCAACGCCGCAACCAATCGACTTGAGCAGGTGAAGATCACGCTGCATCTACCAGACGGCTTCCCTGACAAATATCAAAGAGTTATTCTGCGTGCCATGGATCAGTGTTCCGTAAAAAAAGTGCTTATGGATCCACCAGAAATAGAAGTCCTTACGGCTTAAAGCGGCGGAATCGTTTCCGGTGCGTCAACTTTCTGCAAACCAATCTCGGCAACCAGAGACTGCAGTAAAGCCTCAAGCTCGCAGACGCGACTTGCAGAACAGGCAATCTCCACCAGGCCTTTCTGCTTATCCAGAGTCCGGGCGAAAGCCAGACCGTCATAACTCTCCAGAATAAACCGCAAGTGGCCGATCTCAGCGCGTGGCAGGATGAAGTAACGTTTAGAGAATATTTCTGACGTCATATCGAATTCTTCGTGCTGAGATAGTCAAGGTAAATCAAGGTTTTTATCAAGAATGTAACGGGCAATGCTACGCTTGGGCGGTAATCCTGGCAGACCATCAACAGGGAACCAACGGGCATCCTCCAGCTCTGTCTTATCTACCTGAACCTCACCAGCGACATAATCCGCCACAAAACCAACCATTACCTGGCTCGGGAAAGGCCAGCATTGACTGCCTACATAACTAACATTACCGACTTTAATCCCGGTTTCTTCTGCAACCTCACGGATGGCTGTCTCTTCCAACGATTCACCGAATTCCTGAAAACCGGCAACAAGGCTGTAACGATTGGCAGCCCAGCTCGCTTTGCGTGCCAGCAGTACTTCACCCGGCCTGGTCACCAGAACAATGGCACAGGGGTGAATGGCAGGAAACGTATGTGGTGCGTGACAGGAGTCACAGACTCGCCCCCACTCACTGGCCAACCAGCTTGTTGGCCGTCCACAGTAGCCGCAGAAACGACTACGCTCCTGCCAGTGCAGGATCATACGCCCCATCCCACCAAGGGAAAGCAGGTCGATCGGCAACTGCGGTTCTGCCTCCAGCAACCCTAACATCTCGAGATTTTTCGGTAATTCTTTTGTGTCACTCAAATTGATCAGACGGCAAGGTTGCCCCTGCCAGCGGCCAAGATAGAGCGTTGGTTCACCGGGCCATTCCCCGAAGGGCAACACCATACAGCCCTGATTTTTTACCACCAGCATTCTGCTGCCACACAGCAGCACTCCATATCCTGGACCGCCCGGGTCGGCACCAGGGCCTTGCAAGACAAACTGTTCACTGAGGCAGGCCCAGTTAAAGGGCAGATGCATGGGCGAAGCGTAATCTTTTGGCAAACAGGTCACTGATCTTTCTCCAGAGTTTGATAGAGCAGTAACGCCAACTGGGTCTTGCTATCGAGGATTTCACCACCCTTAACTTTTCCCAGAGCCTCAGCAAAGGTCATCGGACAGAGATCGATCACCTCGTCAGGCTCCAGGTTCTGCTCCGCAACAGTGAGGTCTCGTCCCAGGAAAAGATGGATGTACTCATCACAGAAACCGACTGTACTCCAGAAACCTCCTAGCGGCAGTATCTGCATAGCCGAATAACCGATCTCTTCTATCAATTCGCGACCGGCACACTCCTGAGCGGACTCGCCTGGCTCCAGGCGCCCGGCCGGGATTTCATAGATCATCTCACCAATCGCCGGGCGGAATTGACGAATCAGCATGATCCGACCATCGGGCAACAGCGGCAAAACAGCAGCGCCTCCCGGATGACGGACAATTTCAAAGCTTGATTGTCGACCATTGGGCATCTGATGGTTCTCCACCCCAACATCGATGACACGACCGGCAAACACGGTCTGACGTGAAAAAGTTTTCGGCATAGGCTCCTCTACAAAACCTGAAAACTCGTTGAACGATTAAGACAATTCATGAGATATAAAAATCATAATGCACTGCATGTTTTCACTATACAGACCAATTACTGCAAATACACCATGTCTTTTCAGCAACTTACAAAACAGCGCCATTCACGACAACCAGCTTTCGCAACACATTACGTATATTATTTTATACATTTACATCTATTTAAACGGATGGAACACCTTACTACATCTACGAAAAAACCTTAAGAAACAGTATGTTAAGAGACTAAACAAAAACATCTCAAGGATGGCACGGCCGATGCAGTATTTCCTGGGCAAGAACTTAACACGGATGGCAGGAAAGCAAGAACCATAAAAAGGAGGAAGTCATGAAAGCAATGAAACTGATCGTACCGATGGTGATGAGCACAACTTCAGCAGCTTATGCAGCTACCAGCACGCAGAGTGAAGATGCCGGTATCTTGACCTATTTATTTATTGGATTCTTTGCCTTGATCATTGTGTTCCAACTGGTACCTGCGATGATTCTCTTTGTTGGCATGGTCAAAGGACTGTTTGCCTCTACAGAGAAAACTGCGACAAAGAACAACTAACAGCTTGTCCCCCCACCGATAGGAACCTTACTTTGGGCGGGGACGGCGTGGCTTTGGGCAGGAGAATAATAATGATTATACACATGCCAGAATTACTCATCGCAGACGAAGACAAAATGAGCGGGAAACGCATGGCAGATCTGTTCACCGAGGCAGGCTACCAGGTTACAGTGACCAATTCAGCCGCAGGAGCTCTTTCAGGGAGCCTTAAAAAGACAGCTCAGGTTATCCTGCTCAGTACCCGGTTTGATGAATTGCTGGCGACAGAATTGATCCCTCTTCTGAAGCAGTGTAACCGCGATCTGAACATCATCCTGATTGCCAATGAAGCACCCTTGGCATTAATTCGCAAGGCACGCAGCGAGGGTATTTTTTATCATGCTCTCAAGCCAAGCCAGCCGAGCGATGAAGACGAATTGAGACAAGCGGTCAAATGCGCGTTTGAAAAGATGACTCATAATCCCGCAGTCGAGTCACTACAATAGAGAGCTAAACCATTAAAACCGGAATCAACTTAAGATGATTTGTCATCACGCCAGCGACGTAGCAAATCACCGGAGCGTGTTCCTGCTGGCAGAGCCATGCGCACAACAGCATTCGGTTGAACCGTAGAGATGATCTCTCCCTGTTGATTGACTGCCTCGTGAAATATAAATTCAGCACGGCGCATTTCAGGGCCAATAATCTCCAGGCATTCTCCACCCTGAAAGCGATTCCTCCCTTCCACCAGCCAGTCACCCTCAGGAGCTTCCTCCCTGGCAACACCTACAAAATCGCAGTCTCGAAGATAATCACTGTTGTCAGCGGTGACAAAAGCCTGTTCCTGGATATGGTCCTGCTCATTTCGGGTCTGGTCCTGCTCAAAGAGAAACCCGGTCCCGTAAGGACGATGGCTGACCGCTTCGAGTTCTCTCTGCCATTGTGGATCAACCTGATAATTGTCAGGATCATCGCGCCAGGCATCAAGCGCTGCCCGATAGACTCTGGTCACTGCGGCAACGTAGTAGAGACTCTTCATACGCCCCTCAATCTTCAAACTCGCAACTCCGGCGTTGATCAAATCCGGCAGGTGATTGACCAGACAGAGGTCACGACTATTAAAAATATAGGTACCTCGTTCATCCTCTTCAATCGGAAAGAACTCGCCCGGACGCTGTTCTTCCTGTAACGAATACTTCCAACGACAGGGGTGGCTACAGGTACCACGGTTGGCACTGCGGCCGGAAAGTCCCGCTGACAGCAGACATCGCCCTGAGTAGGCCATGCACATGGCACCATGAACGAAGACCTCCAGTTCAAGCTCTGCAAACGCACAGATTGCCGTAATCTCCCGCAGGTTCAATTCCCTCGCCAGGTTCAGCCGTTTGACTCCCTGAGACTGCCAAAAATGCGCAGCCATAGCGTTTGTGGTGTTAGCCTGAGTGGAAAGATGCACCTCCCGGCCCGAATCCACCTGACGCACAAGATGAAACATACCGGGGTCTGCCAGGATATAAGCATCCACCGGAACCTGCAGCAACGACTCCAGGAGTTTCTGAGCGGCTGCTTCCTCCCCAGGGCGCAGAAATGCATTCAAGGTCAGGTAAAGGCGTTTTCCCAGAGAATGCGCCATTTCACAAGCATGAGGCAGCTCTTGCAGGGTCAAGTTGCCAGCCTGCGCGCGCAAGCTGAACTGTTCGACACCACAATAGACAGCATCAGCCCCATAACGCAGGGCGGTCTCTAATTTTTTCAGGTTTCCGGCCGGGGCCAGGAGTTCAGGAACCATTAAGTGAACCTCCAATATATATTTCGTCGTTCACTCTATCACATCAAGGCATATTTCATGCAGAGCAAGATTGGTGTATTGACTGCCATGATGCTTGACAAGGCATGAAAAAGCCTATAATTTTTAGGGAATTTCAACCTCAATAGCGACCAATAAATAATATGACAATACTTAATCTTTATAGAATTTTGACCATTGTAACAGTACTCGGCTTGTCAACCGCCTGTGCACCACTACCGACAACGCCGACATCCAGCAACCTGACGGTTGAAATGCGCCAACTGCAATCATCGGTTAACAATCAGCAGAAAACTGTACAGCAGCTGGCCAGCCAGGTCGCAGAATTAGAAAGTCAACTGCAACAACAGGCTCAGGAAATTGCGCAGCTCAGTAAAACACGGCAAAAAACGCAAACTGGCTATCAACCAACTGGCGGACCTCAAGGCTCTGGGGTTGGTGCAATTCCGGTTCAAGGAGAAGGTTCACCAACAGAAGTTTACCTGCAAGCATTCGGCGACTACGCATCAGGTCGCTATAAAACTGCGACTCACGGCTTCGAGACCTTTCTGCAGCGCTTTCCCAATAACAGCTACGCAAGTAACGCACAATTCTGGCTGAGTGACTGTTACTTCAACCAGCAACAGTATGCTTTGGCTATTCAGGAGTTTGAGCGCGTCCTCAATGACTACCAGAATGCGCCCAAAAGCCCTGACGCACTGTTAAAGATAGCCATTGCTCAGTTACAGTTGGGGGCAACAGACGAAGCCCGCCAGGCAGTTAACACTCTCAGCCAGCGTTATCCGAAAAGCACAGCAACTCAAAAAGCCCAAGAACTGGCGATACCCTAACCTGCTGCCACCAAGGGGGAGACATGAATCTCAAACGTACTATCCTGACAGTTTGCCTATTGCTCATGATCTGGCCAAGCATCGCTATCGCCAAGGAAGAGCCGATCATTTACACGGTCAAACAGGGCGACACCTTGTGGGACATCTCCCAACGCTTCATCAAAGATCCTTACTATTGGCCCAACCTCTGGTCCAACAATCCTGCCATTGGCAATCCCCACCTGATTTACCCAGGCCAGAAGCTGCGCATTTATGATGGCCGTATTGAAATTATTCCGGTTAATGAAGATTCCAGTAGCGTCGGTGCTGCAGTCATGACTCCGAAGGCGCTGCTACTGATACCCACCTATGGGGGCGCTCAGAGCTTTATCAGCGCTTCTGAGGTGGAGACATTGGGGACTCTGGTTGATACCGTGGATAACCGTGTCATGATGACAACTGGCGACACCGTCTTCCTCGAAATGGACGACCTTGCGGCCATAAACCCCGGCGATGTATTCGAACTCATAACGATGGGGCCGGAAGTCATTCACCCGGCAGCTAAAAAAACCTTCGGTTATCAGCTTGCTGATCCAATCGGCTTCCAGACAATTCAGCTTGGCACTGTCGAAATCACGAAAATAACCGAAACGGTCGCTGTGGCAACGATCACGAATGCCCTGCGCGAAATTAAACGTGGCTCCAAGCTCCGCCCTTACAAACCAATTCCCAGCCAGATTCCCCGTATTCTTGCCGGTGAAGTTCTTGAAGGCTACATCCTTGCCGATGACATTGGCAAACTGGCCGTGGGTCAATGGGAGGTTATTCTCATTGACATAGGTGAGGAAACTGGTCTGATTGTAGGCCACGAACTGGAACTATATCGCAAACGCGAAGTAACTATCGAAGCAGACAAAAACAAGGTTCTGGTTCTGCCTGACATTGACTTGGGAGACGCCATTGTTCTAGAAGTCCGACAGGGCTTTGCCGAAGCTTTGATCACCCGTACCACCAACATGGCACTACACCGGGGTGATCGGGTCAAAACCAAAACCAAGTAGGATGAACAAGGAGCCTACCCGGTAGATAAGCAAAAGCAGAAGATTTCAGGACGGGCTGGATTGCCAGCCTGTCCTAGTTTTTTTATTTTAATGCAATAGATATGGAGGGACCCAATGGATCACCTGCTGCCCTGGCTGCGTCTGCAGTTCACTCCTGGTTTAGGTCGTGTCGGCCTGATGCGCCTGATCGATCATTTCGAAACCCCTGAGAATGCCATTAATGCCGCCAGCAGAGGCTGGCCGAAGCTGCCGGGCCTGCGCAAGGGGCTGGCAAATACGGTTCCACTAGCTGGCGACGCCAAGATACAAAAGGCCTGTCAGGGCCTGACTAAAATGGACGGTTGGTTCCGCACTATCTGGGAGGATGATTACCCGCAGGTACTAAAAGATATACCCGACCCTCCAGTCCTGCTGTACGGTTGCGGCAGTCTGCCGGAGGAGCCAACCCTGGCCATTGTCGGCACCCGTCAACCGAGTGACTTTGGCAGAGTATTCACTGAGCAACTAGCAGAAGAACTGGCCTCTGCAGGCATAGCTATTATAAGTGGCATGGCGCGCGGTATTGATTCTGCAGCACACCGTGGCGCTCTCAACGCTGCAGGCAAAACCCTGGCGGTTCTCGGCTGCGGTATTGACCGAGTCTACCCGCCGGAGAATATCAAGCTCTATCATCAGATCATCGAACAAGGCACTCTTATCTCCGAATACCCGCCCGGCAGCGAACCACTGCCGGGGCATTTCCCGGGCCGCAATCGGATCATCAGCGGCCTCAGTAAAGGCACGCTGGTTATCGAAGCGTGCCGCAAAAGTGGCTCATTGATCACAACTGAATTTGCCCTTGAACAGGGAAGAGAGGTGATGGCTGTTCCGGGTGGTGTTGATCGTAAGACCAGTTATGGGCCGAATCTACTGATCAAACAGGGGGCACATCCGGTCACGGAAGCGGTTGAGATCCTTGAAATTCTCGGCATTAATGGGCATAATATGAGAGCACAACCGCTCACAGAACCTGCCGACTTTCAACTCCCGGCCCCAGCCGGTTCTGTGCTGTCCGAGCTCAGTTTAACCCCCCTGCACAGCGATGAGCTCGCCAAGGAAAGTGGGTTGACACCTATGGAGCTTTCCGTTATTTTACTGCAACTAGAGCTTCAGGGGTATGCGGAAAAGCTATCTGGTGGGCGTTATATTCGTGGCCGCCGAGCGCTTTAAAACACCGAAACATAACGAAAAACAATGGAGACCGCTTGAGAGAACGGGTCTTGGCGATTGTTAGTTTCATCGCCCAATATTTTCTCGATGATCGCGACCTGATAGTGGAAAGTGATCTTGTCGAAGAGTTGCTGGCTGTTGGCTTCGAGGCTGAAGAGATCGACGCAGCATTCTGCTGGATGGAAAGTCAGACGCTCTTCGCCCCGGGCAGCAATGAGGTATCATTGAATGCACCGGCGCTGAGCCACAGAGTCTTTTCTACGGAAGAAAACCGAGTGCTTTCCTCAGAGGCACGCGGTTTTTTGATCCGACTGCGAACCATGGGTATGCTGGATGATGAAATCCAGGAAGAAGTCATTGAAAAAGCCCTGATGATTGCAGATGACGAGGTCACCCTGAAAGAGATTAAAACCATAACGGTGTTGGCTATATTCGCTAACTCCCAGAATGAGTGGCGTCGCGAGTTCGACTGCTTACTTGAAGATGACTGGCCAAGACTGTTAAATTGATGAGCTACAGGCTGCGGGACATCCTGCAGCCTTTTCTTTTTCCCCAACAAACGACTTGAACAAATATTATGGCTAATTCCCTGGTTATCGTTGAATCACCCGCTAAGGCCAAAACCATCGAGAAATTTCTCGGTAAAGGTTATCAGGTTCTGGCCTCTTATGGACATGTCCGTGATCTGCCGAGTAAAAACGGCTCAGTTGACGTCGACAACGATTTTCTCCCCAATTACGTCGTCTCGGCCAAGGCAAAAAAGCAGCTTGGCATTCTCAAGAAAGCACTCAAGAATGCAGACGAACTGATCCTTGCCACTGACCTCGACCGTGAAGGGGAAGCGATCGCCTGGCACCTGCTGGAAGCTCTTGGTGTCGATGAAAAAGGCGACTCGCCCAAAGTAAGTCGAGTGGTTTTTCACGAAATCACCAAAGACGCCATTACCAAAGCAATGGCCAAGCCACGCCAGATTTCTATGGAAATGGTCGACTCTCAGCAGGCCCGACGTATCCTCGATTACCTGGTCGGCTTCAACCTTTCGCCGGTCCTCTGGCGTAAAATTCCGGGCAGCCGCTCGGCAGGCCGAGTCCAATCGGTTGCCCTGCGTCTTATCTGCGAAAGAGAAACAGAGATTGAAGCGTTTGATGCCAAGAAGTACTGGACCATTGAAGCAGTCATGGCCAATGCCGAGAGCACCACTTTCTCTGCAAAGTTGCACGCTATCGAAGGCCAGAAGATGGCATCCAGCGCCAAGCAACTTGAGACCAGTACCTATCAGGTGATCCCTGACCAAAAGACCGCTGAGCAATTGGTCGAAGCTATCAAGCCCCTGCCGCTGCAGGTGTCAACGGTTAGCCGCACTGAGAAAAAACGCCGTCCCGCAGCACCGTTTACCACCAGCACTCTGCAACAGGAAGCCAACCGCAAACTCGGCTTCTCCGCACGGAAAACCATGTCGCTGGCACAAAAACTCTACGAGGGCGTTGACACCGGTGATGGCCCCGTTGGTCTGATCACCTATATGCGTACCGACTCGGTGACACTCTCCAATGTTGCCATTCAAGAGGCCCGGCAGGTCATTGAGGATCGTTTCGGCAAGGATTACGTTCCTGCCAAACCTCGCATCTACAAGAGCAAAGCAAAGAATGCCCAGGAAGCTCATGAGGCGATTCGCCCCACGGGTCTGACCCAGCACCCTGATACGCTCAAAACTTTTCTGGACAGTGACGAACTGCGACTTTACAAGCTGATCTGGGAACGGACTATCGCAGCACAAATGGCCGACGCTCTGCTCGACGCTACCACTGTTGACATTCTTGCCGGAGAAAAATACCAGTTTCGAGCTTCTGGACAAGTGATCCGCTTCCCCGGCTTCATGAAAGTCTACATTGAAGGCAAGGATACTGAAAACGAGGAAAAAGAAGGGACCCTACCCAGCCTGATCGAAAAGGAAACCCTCTCGTTTGACAAGCTGCAGGGCGAAGAACATACGACCAAGCCACCACCACGTTACACGGAAGCGTCACTGGTCAAAATCCTCGAAGAAAAAGGCATTGGCCGGCCATCGACCTACGCAGCCACCATGAATATCCTGGTGGAACGCAAGTACGTGCAATTGATCAAGCGGGTCTTTTTTCCGGAAGATCTCGGCCGTGAAGTCGTTCGTTTCCTGATGCAGTGTTTCGAAAAATATGTTGACTACGAGTACACATCCAAGTTGGAGAATGACCTGGACGCCATTTCTCTCGGCCAACGTGAATGGAAAGATTTCCTGAGAAACTTCTGGGTTCCATTTAATAAAGAAGTTGAAGGGGTCAAGGAGATAAAATTCGTCGGTGAACCCCTCGACGAAAAATGTCCTGAATGCCAAGAACAGCTTTCCAAGAAGTTCGGCCGCAACGGCTATTTCATCGCCTGCAACGGCTATCCTGAATGTAAATACACCCGACCGGTCAACGGTGAGCAGAATACCGAACCGGTTTATTCCGACGAAATATGCGAAAAATGTGGTGCCAAAATGCTCTTCAAGGAAGGGCGCTATGGCAAATACCTCGCATGTTCAGGCTATCCCGAGTGTAAAAACAACCAGCCACTGGTCAAACCAAAAGCACTCGGCATTGACTGCCCAGCCTGCAAAGAGGGTGAAATCATGGAGAAGAAGAGCCGCTACGGCAAGATCTTCTACTCCTGCAACCGTTATCCCAAATGCAAGTACGCCCTGTGGGACCAACCCTTTGCTGAGCCTTGCCCCAAGTGCGCATTTCCGCTGGTGGTGGAGAAAACCACCAAGCGCGCCGGCACCGTGCGTAAATGCCCCCAGGAAGAATGCGATTATCTGGTAACTCTGGTCGAGCCGGAGAAAAAGGAAGCTGCGCCCAAGAAACTGGCAGCAAAAAAAGCTCCTGCCAAGAAGACTGCGGCAAAAAAACCAGCCGCAAAGAAAACCGCAAAAAAGAAGGCCTGAGTTACGACTTAAGATAAGCTAAATAAACAGTGGCCGGGCAAACGCCCGGCCTTTTCTGTTTTTCTCCATGTATACTGTCTCCATGCATACTGAAATGCTGTTATTCACAACAAACCTGACTTCAATTGGCTCTCATGACACCTATTACTATCATCGGTGCCGGCCTCGCCGGCTGTGAAGCTGCCTGGCAAATTGCCCAGCAAGGAATCCCGGTCGATCTTTTTGAGATGCGACCACAGCGTATGACACCTGCCCACCAGAGCGACCGTCTTGGTGAACTGGTCTGCTCCAACAGCCTGCGTGGCACCGGCCTGCATAACGCGGTCGGGCTATTGAAAGAAGAGTTGCGCCGTTGCAACAGTCTCATCATCTCTACAGCGGACAGCCACGCTGTCCCGGCGGGAGGTGCCTTGGCAGTTGACCGGGACGGTTTTGCCGAACAACTGACCAGAACCATGGAAGAACACCCGCTTATCACCGTACACCGGCAAGAGGTAACAGATATCCCCACGGATCGACTGGTTATCATTGCCAGCGGCCCTCTGACCTCAGACGCACTTGCTGAAAAAATTGCCGGGTTAACCGGTCAGGGTCAGCTCTACTTCTACGATGCCATTGCGCCAATTGTTGAGGCAGATTCGATTGATCGCGAGCAGGTCTACGCTGCTTCACGCTATGATCGGGGAGGCGCGGACTACCTCAATTGTCCCTTTGACAAGGAGCAGTACCTTGCCTTCGTCCAAGGCCTCTGCAAAGGCGAAAAGGTCACACCACATGATTTCGAAAAAGTCGTTCATTTTGAAGGCTGTATGCCGATTGAGGTGCTCGCTGAACGCGGTGAAATGACTCTGGCCTTCGGACCGATGAAACCGGTCGGGCTACGCGACCCACGCACCGGCCGCGACCCCTTTGCGGTTGTGCAGTTGCGCCAGGACGACCGGCATGCCAATCTTTACAACCTGGTTGGCTTTCAGACCAAACTGACCTATCCGGAACAGCAACGGGTATTCCGCACCATTCCAGGCCTGGAGAATGTCAAGTTTGCGCGCCTGGGAAGCATGCATCGCAACACGTTCATTAACGCACCGACTTGCCTGACCGAAACTCTGCACCTCAAACAGGCAGCAAACATCTTCTTTGCCGGACAGATTACCGGTGTTGAGGGTTATGTCGAATCTGCTGCCAGCGGCTTTCTGGCCGGGTTTTTTGCCGCTGTTCGCCATCAGGATAAAAGTTTTCAGCCACCACCGGAAACAACGGCCCTGGGTGCCCTACTAAACTATCCTGTCAATGCATCACCAGAAAATTTCCAACCGATGAATATCACCTATGGGCTATTCCCGGCCCTTGAGAAGAGAATCCGTAAACGCCGTGATCGACGCCAGGCACTAGCCGATCGTGCCCTGGCAGATCTCGAGCTCTGGCGCACCAACCAGAAGATTGCCTGCAAGCTGAATACCTGCTAGTGTTAGCAGTCAGGTTTCTGTTAAGCTGTCAATAAATAGGATCAAAACTAAGGATTATAAACAGTCGTAGCTTCATTTTACATTAGAAATAAATATCAGAGGAACAAATGCTAGGGGAGCAAATGGCGGCAACAGTAAGCACACCTGCCAAACTGGTCGATCCACGTGACCTGCTTGAACTCATGCGTCAGCACCCTCTCACCACACCTTTTAACCTGGCTTTCTATTCCGAACAGCATGGTCGCAATGGCCTTCTTGAAGCAATCTACACTGTCTGTGCCCCCCTTGATGAAGAAAGGCTCTGCACTCCAGACTGCTATCAGGGTTGGGTGGAAAGTCTCTACCACAGCCAGTTAACAAACCAGCCAGCCGTCCATTCCTGCGCGAAAGGATTTCTCTGTTTCACAATTAGTCTGCCGGAAGGCAAAGGGTTGCCGGACTACCTGATCGGTGGCGGCGTTTTTGAACGCAAGCCATCAACCAACAGCGCCATGGAAGAAAACAACCAACACACGGCCGACGATGCAATGATCGAATCCGGACAATATCCTCAACTGATAAGTCTGTCGAGAGCGAAAGCAATCGTCGAAGAAATATCCCGGGCTCTGCCACTCCTGCTCAATCAACAAATCCATACTCTCAGCCTGACCCGCACCACGCAACGACTTGAAGCTGTGCAAAAACTGACTCACGACCTCTCTGATTGCAAGAACAGTGATCAGGCTATGGCCATCGTCAGTGAAGCACTGGTTGTTCTTTTTGATCTGCCCAAGGTTCTGATTGTTCTGCAGCGCCCTGGACACCCCATGACGATCCATTCGACTCTCGGCCTTGACCAGGACGCCTTTCAATTTGACCAGAAACGCCTGGCTGATTACTTCACTGAATCATCCGGCTATCTGGAGATCCTGCCGGGAGAAGAGTTCGCCACTTTATTCCCCGGCCTGGAGACCCATTTGGCCTATCTCTTCCCTTTGCAAGAGAATGGCTGTCTACTTGGTATTATAGCCCTGCTGGACGTCGACTTACATTGCCGCGACCAGGCCCTGATCGATCTTCTGGTCAATCGACTGGCTACTCGACTGGGGAGCCTGACAGCTGCGGAAGACCATCGTCAGGAACGCCAAACCTCAGCACGCCTCGTCGCCATGATCAGCGACCTTTCCCTGGTCGATAATCGTCATGAGCTCTATCGACAGCTTCTTGAAATGTCTGCGGAACTCCTGATGGCAACCAGCGGTTCTCTCATGCTGCTCAATGAAAATGATGGCACCCTCAAGATTGCAGCCGCCAAAGGAATGAACTCTTCGTTGGCTAAAACCATGTCAGTTGCCTACGGGGAAGGAATAGCCGGTCGGGTCGCTAAAAGTGGCTTCCCCATGCTGGTTAACGATATCGAGCGGGACAAACGGGTGGCCGCTAGAAACCGGCCGCGTTTTAAAACCAAATCATTTATTAGCTTGCCACTTGAAGTCGAGGATCGTTTGATTGGTGTTCTCAATCTGGCCGACAAGAGCAACAATACCAACTTTAATGAGGTTGATCTCAATCTGATACAGACCTTCACCAACCATGCGGTATTGATGATCGACCGGGCGGCAACTCTGGAAAAGGCGGGGCAGTTCGAGCAACTTGCCATCACTGATCCGTTGACAGGCCTTTATAACCGGCGTCTTCTGGAAAATCGCTTGCAGGAAGAATTCAGTCGCAGCGAACGACAGCAGCAGAGTTTCTGCATCATTCTGGCCGACCTCGACAATTTCAAGGCTTACAACGACATTTGTGGACATCTGGCCGGAGATAATGCGCTGCGCAAAACAGCCGACCTCTTGCGACGTACTGCTCGTGAGATGGATATAGTAACTCGCTATGGTGGTGAGGAATTCTGTCTAATCCTTCCTGGAATCGGCAAAAAAGAATCGGTTTTTGTTGGCGATCGCATTCGTCGGGCTATCGAAACGGAGAGTTTCTCAGGTGAAAGTCACCTGCCACTAGGGCGTCTTACGATCAGCCTCGGTATCGCGGCCTCCCCTGTCGATGGAGCAACCACAAATGAGCTGATACACGCAGCCGACCTGGCTCTCTATCAAGCCAAGGCTCTGGGCCGCAACCGTCTGGTACTCTATGAACCCTCCATGGACGATCAGGGCCTCCTGTCACACCACGAATAATCCTCCAGCAAATATCGGAAGCTTTTCATGCCACATTCCTCGCAAACCATACGCAACTCTTCTCAGGGCATTATTCTTGCCTCAGCATCACCACGTCGTCGCGAACTTCTAACCCAGGTTGGAATCGATTTTCAGGTTGTCCCCAGTAACGCGGATGAAACCCTGCTTGAAGACGAAGAACCGGAAGCACACGTGATACGGCTTAGTTGCGACAAAGCCCTGGAGGTCGCCAACCGACAAACCCAGACCGGCCGCTGGTTTATCGGCAGTGATACTATAGTGGTATGCGACGATGTCATTCTCGGCAAGCCCGCAGATGCCACAGAAGCCGCAGAAATGCTCACTCGCCTTTCCGGACGCTACCATCGAGTCATCTCCGGCTATGCAATTCACGACCGAGAGAGTGGTCGCACGCTTAGTGCTGCTGTTATCACCAGAGTTTTTTTCAAGAATTTGACAACCCGGGAAATCGAGGGGTACATTGCCACGGGAGAACCCTTTGACAAAGCCGGTGCCTACGCCATTCAGGGTATTGGTTCCTTCATGGTTCCCAAAATTGAGGGAAGCTATAGCAACGTGGTTGGTCTGCCGCTTTGCGAAGTGATTGCAGACCTGGAAGGACTGGACGCCATCGAGCTGTTCAGGAAATAAGACTTATGGATATTGTTGCCAACATAACTGAAATTCAAAAACGCATTGCAACTGTTTGCCATAACTCCGGCCGAAATTCTGCTGAGGTACGATTGATCGCTGTCTCCAAAAAGAAGCCTGCCGAAGATATCGAAGCCGCGATTGCCGCCGGGCAGCGACTTATCGGTGAAAGTTACGTTCAGGAGTGCGCGGCCAAAATCGACGCGGTCAAGAGAGATGCAGAATGGCACTTCATCGGCGCGCTACAGAGCAACAAGGTGAAATACCTGCGCGGCAAGATCGCCATGATCCACTCAGTAGACCGTTTATCCCTGGCCGCAGAGATTGATCGCCAATGGGGCAAGGACGACGCCTGCATCGACATCCTCATTCAGGTCAACCTCGGTGAAGAAGTGAGCAAGTCAGGCACCACGGCCAGTGAACTGATCGAACTTGTCCGTCAGGTTGCGCAATTGCAACATGTACACATCAAGGGATTGATGGCCCTGCCGCCCTGGGGAGCCGATCCGGAGGAGGTTCGCCCTTATTTCCGGCAACTGCGAGAACTGGCCGAGCAGATTGATGCCCTGGGACTGCCGAATGTCACCATGCAGGAACTCTCCATGGGGATGAGCCACGACTATGAAGTGGCCATTGAAGAGGGTGCCACCCTGGTTCGCATCGGCACAGCAATCTTTGGTGCACGATAGATATATGAGTCTTTTTTTCGCGCCTCTCACCTCGCGCCTTCGGGTCTAAAATGTCCATTAATGCCTTTCTCTTCGACCTCGACGGCACATTGGTCGATTCAATTCCCGATCTGACCAAAGCAGTCAACCTACTGCGGGTCGAGCTTAACCTGCCCGCGGTGAGCAGTGACCAGGTGCGCTCCTATGTCGGCGATGGCGTCGGTCTGCTGCTCCAGCGCGCCCTGCCGGAGGGCCTGTTCACTACGGCGCGACGCAAACGTTTTATGGAGATTTATACCGAGCATCTGACCGATGAGACTCTGATCTACCCTGGAATTATTGCCTTCCTCGAGATGCACCACGGCGCGCCGATGGCTGTGGTCACCAACAAACCGCAACCTCTGGCTGACATTATCGTCAATCGCCTCGGGCTGGCACCATTCTTTCAAGCTGTCATTGGTGCCGAGCTCTCACTGCAAAGAAAACCACATCCGGATATGGTTCATCATGCCCTGGATCTTCTGGGAAGTACGCCTGAGCACACCATAATGTTGGGCGATCATCATGTCGATCTGCGCGCCGCTCAAGCCGCCGGAGTCAAATCCTGCTTCTGCGCCTGGGGTCTCGGCCATGACGATGGTCTACAGGCTGACTTTCATGCTGTAACCACCGCTGACTTACCACTGCTCTTCCCTGAGGCCGGTCAACCTTGAATAATGTCCGGCTAACTCAGAAGGCCGTTGCACTCTTCTTTTTCCCTCTGGTACTCAATGTTCAGTTGATGAGTGTGTCCCACTCAATCATCAACGCCGGACTGGCGCGCCTTGAGAACGCAGTGGTCGTTCTGGCCGGGTTTTCCGTGGCCATGGTTCTGCATCTTTTTGTCGCCTCGCCGTCCTATCAAAACCATACGATTACCATCGCTATGGTACGCGGCCGCAAATCGCTTGTCGGCATGCTCATGTTTATGCTGCTGATTGCTACCTGGGTCTCTATTCTACTCGCCCTGCTCGCTTTCAGCCCGGTCGGCACCTTTATCCTGGATCGCCTTCTGGGTGTAACTCCAGAAGTCGCCCGTGGCGCCCGCGAGGCGCTGGGTCTGCTGGTCTTTCTCCCATTCATAACCGGACTACGCGGCATCTGCCAGGGGCTGGTTATTCGTGTTCGTCGCACCAGCCTGGTCTCCTTTGCAACAGCGGTACGCATCGTCATGCTGTTTGCCTACCTCTGGCTGGGGCAATTGTGGTTTTCTGGTACCCAGGTTGCGGCATTGGCCCTGCTCGGTTGCGTCGGCACCGAGACCCTGGTTATTGCCTTCTTTGCCTGGCGTATAAAGTTGCCAGAAGAACAGGATGACGAAAACAGCTTTACCGACATTCTACGCTACGGCTTGCCGCTGGCCTATTCCTCCGGGATGCAACAAACTGTGCCGCTGCTGATCAATGCTATCATCAGCCGCCTCCCTGACGGCACCTTGGCGCTGGCAGCCTTTGGCGTAATTCGCGGTTTCCTCTTCCTGCTCGCCGGACCGATGCGCAACCTGCAACAGGCCTACTTGACCCTGGTTCGTCAAGCATCCGACAGCGAGCTCCTGTTTCGTTTTTTCATCAGAGTCAGTTTCGGCATGGCCCTGCTCATGTTGCTGATCGCCTGGCCTCTGAACGGACCGATCCTTGGAGCAATCATGGGCCTTGACCTGGATATGCGCCATTACATCACCTGGCCACTGACAGCCTGTGCGGTTTTCCCGTTTATGTACGGTGCCAACAATCTGCTGCGCGGCTGGTTTGCCGGAGCGCACCTGACAACCCGTCTCGGTCGCTCCACTTTTTACAAAGCCCTCCTTATGATCATTCTCTGGCCTGCAATCATCATCCCTCAGCTGCCATTATCAGGCATTTCTGTGGCAATTTTCTTACTACTTGCTGCAGAGCTCTGTGAAATGGGTTATCTTTATCATCAGCGCGGACAGCTACTGGAGAGTCGCGGGCTTGTGCCTTTAGGAGCGGATAACTTAGAATGTGAGGATGAAGACTCAAGATAAGAAAGTAAAAAGCTCTCCAGAACCGAACAGATAGCCATTTTTGAGCAGCTCAATAAAACAGAAGAACAGCCTTGATGATATTTTTCGTGAGCAACGACAGTAAGCTCTGTAGAATTTATATACATTTGGGTCAGCTTCATTCCTGTTTTTACTTGGAAATTCGCGTAAAAGCTTTAGAATGATACTGTTTTGTCTTTTACGTGGGGACAATTTACCAGGGGGTCTCTGTGCAATCTGACTTAATCATCAAACTTCTGAATGGCAGCGAACGTTATGGTCTCCTGAATCAGGAGTTCAACCCGTCATCAGACCATATTGACTTCTTCTGCACAACTAAGCAACGAAGCGACATTCTCGCCCTCAGTGAAATCTGTTACATCAAGTTCCTGGGTAAACCCGACTTGGCCGATTCGTTCAACGAAGACGAATTTTTTGAAGATGTCACCACACTCACCGGCGACCGTTTCCACCTGCGCTTGAAAAAGAGCGGAAAACGTGTTTCACAGGGGTTCTACGGTTACCCGGTTGAAATTGACAGTGACTTTAAGTCGGTTTTCTTTACTGCTGACGGCTTTAAAAAACGCAGTCACGATCAACCTCTTGGTGAAGTCTTGAGCCAGCAGGGACTGGTGGGAAAAGCTGACATTGACAATGCCTTAACTGAACAGCAGAAATTAAGAAACCGCAAAGTTGGAGAAATCCTGGCTAAGCAGGCAGACGTACCCCAGGTTATCGTCGAGCAGGCAATCAACAATGCCAAGCGTAATGGGCAGATTAAAATTCAGTCACGAGTTGGTGATATTCTTATTGAAGCGGGCCTGGTAACAAAACAACAGGTTGATGAGGCTCTGCAAGAACAAGCCTCTGGTAAACGCAAACGTATCGGTCTGATTCTTATCGAAAAGGAGCTGATCACGGAAGACCAACTGCTCTCAGCACTAGCCCACAAGTTCGGGCTGCAAGTCATCGATCTGGACAAAACCAAGATCATGCCGGAAGCACTCAAGCAGGTTCCCCGAGATATGGTCGAGCGTATGCAAATACTGCCGATCACTCTGAGGGGGTCCTGCCTGACTGTGGCAACGGCCACTCCGACCGATCCAACCATCAGTGAAAACCTGCGTTTTGCAACCAATTGCCAAATTGAGCTGCTCTGTGCCCGCTCAACTCAAATTGGCGAAAAAATTGCGGAGATTTTTGAAAAGATCGATGACAGCGTAGAAGACCTGATTGATGAGCTTGAAGATCTGGATATTCAGGTTGATGATGAACCGGAACTCGAAAGAATTAATGAGTCGGACTCTAAAGTCATCAACCTGGTCAACAAGGTTCTTCTTGATGCCAACAAAAAGGGAATTTCAGACATTCACTTTGAGCCTGGATTGGGCTATCAGCCGCTCAAAATACGCTATCGCAAAGACGGCATCTGCTATATCGTACACCAGATCGCGTCAACCTATAAGGCCGCTGTTGTCTCGCGAGTCAAGATTATTTCCAAGCTCGACATAGCTGAGCATCGCCGCCCTCAATCGGGGAAGATCCTTCTTAAGCAGGCAGGTAAACGGATTGAATATCGTGTAGAGATCACGCCAACGGTCGGCGGCCAGGAAGATGCCGTGTTGCGTGTATTATCTTCGGCGCGCAGTTTCTCTCTGCAAGAGCTCGGTTTTTCTGCCAGGAATCTGGAACAGTTCAAGGAACTGCTGAAAAAACCCTATGGAATTATTCTCTGTGTCGGCCCGACCGGATCTGGCAAGACGACCAGCCTGCATTCGGCTCTGGCTGAGATCAATTCACCGGAAACCAAGATCTGGACTGCAGAAGACCCTGTGGAAATCACCCAGGAAGGGCTGCGCCAGGTCCAGATTCATCCCAAGATCGGTTTTACCTTTGAGGAGGCCCTGCGTTCTTTCCTGCGCGCCGATCCCGACGTGATCATGATTGGCGAAATGCGTGACCCGGTAACAGCAAAAACGGCCATCGGTGCATCACTGACCGGCCACCTGGTATTCAGTACCCTGCACACCAACAATGCTCCGGAAACGGTCGTCAGGCTGATTGAAATGGGCATGGACCCCTTCAACTTTGCCGATGCGATGCTTGGTATTCTGGCCCAACGATTGGCCCGTCGGCTGTGTAAAGAATGCAAGCAGCCTTACCACCCCAAACGCGCCGAGTACGACAATCTGGTTGACTCCTACGGTGCCGAACAGTTCAAGGAAGATGATCTGCCGAAATTCTCCAAAGATCTTACTCTGATGAAAGCCACCGGCTGTGAAGCCTGCGATGGACAAGGCTATAGCGGCCGGATCGCCGTGCATGAACTGCTGACCAACTCCCCGGAAATCAAGCTGGCAATCAAACAGAGTTCCGGGGTTGAAAAAATCACCGAAGTCGCCATGCAAGAAGGAATGCGGAGCCTGCGTATGGACGGCATTCAGAAAATCTTTCTTGGCCTACTGGATCTTCACCAGGTTAATCGGGTTTCCTCATAATCTTTAATACAAAAACATGGCAAACGGCACCTTCGTTGTCATTTGACGAGGCTTGCAAAGCATACCAGCCCCTCATCTAACGAAAGAGCATCACCATGTCATCGCGTCTCATCAAAATACTGTTGATTGCAACGATCATCATCCTGATTGTCGCTTTTTTTGCCTTTGATCTGCATCATTTTCTGACTCTTGAATATCTCAAAGATCGGCAACAGGAGTTTGTTAATTTCTACGCAACCAACCGCCTGCTGACCATCGCCATCTATTTTATACTTTACGTGGTAGTCACAGCACTCTCCTTGCCCGGTGCCGCAGTCATGACGCTGGCGGGTGGAGCCCTGCTCGGTTTCTGGACAGCCCTGATCACGGTTTCATTTGCCAGTACGATCGGTGCCACCCTGGCATTTCTCGTCTCACGATTCCTACTGCGAGACTGGGTACAGAGCAAGTTTGGCGACAAACTCAAGGCCATCAACGAAGGGGTCGAACGAGAAGGTCCTTTCTACCTGTTCACATTGCGGTTGGTACCGCTCTTTCCCTTCTTCGTCATCAATCTGGTCATGGGCCTGACGCCGATGCGAACCCTGGCCTACTACTGGGTCAGCCAGATCGGCATGCTCCCCGGCACCGCAGTCTATGTCAATGCCGGCACTCAACTCGGCCAGATTGAAAGTGCTGCGGGAATTCTCTCTCCAGGCATCCTGGTTTCCTTTGTGCTACTCGGTATCTTCCCGCTGATCGCCAAGCGTATCATCGACATTCTCAAACGCCGCAAAGCCTTTGCTGGCTGGGATAAACCGCAGAAGTTTGATTACAACCTGGTAGCGATTGGCGCTGGTTCCGGCGGGCTGGTTTCCGCCTATATCGCAGCAGCCGTTAAAGCCAAGGTGGCCCTGATAGAAAAGGATAAAATGGGAGGAGATTGCCTCAACACCGGCTGCGTACCGAGCAAGGCGCTGATTCGCTCCGCCAAAATGGTGTCCTATGCCAGGCGCGCCAAGGAATTCGGTTTCCAATCGGGACAGGTTAAATATGATTTTGCCGAGGTCATGGAACGGGTGCATAACGTCATAAAAAAGGTTGAACCACACGACTCCATTGAACGTTACACAGAGCTTGGTGTCGAATGCTATACTGGTGCCGCTACCATCACATCGCCATGGACAGTCGAAGTTAACGGCCAGACACTGACCACACGCAACATCATCATTGCCACCGGAGCCAGACCTTTCGTGCCACCGATCAAGGGTCTTGATCAAGTTGACTATCTAACCTCGGATAACCTCTGGCAAATGCGTGAGAACCCGGGCCGTCTGGTTATCCTTGGTGGCGGTCCGATCGGCTCGGAAATCACTCAGGCCATGGCCCGGCTCGGTGCAGAAATCACCCAGATTGAAATGTTGCCTCGTATCATGAGCCGCGAGGACCCGGAAGTCTCTGCCTATGTACAGAAACAGTTTGCGGCAGAAGGGATTAAAGTTCTGACTGGCCACACTGCCAAAGAGGTGATTCAGGAAGACAAACAAAATATTCTACTCTGTGACTCAGATGGTGAGACAGTCAGGATTCCATTCGACCATATACTTATCGCCGTCGGCCGACGACCTAACATAACCGGTTTTGGCCTTGAAGAACTCGGCGTTGAGATTTCCGAACGCGGCACTGTGGCCGTAGACCCTCTGCTACGCACCAATTTCCCCAACATTTTTGCCGTCGGTGATGTAGCCGGACCTTACCAGTTCACCCACACGGCCTCACATATGGCCTGGTATGCCGCCGTCAATGCCCTCTTTGCCGGGTTCAAATCATTTAAAGTCGACTACAGTGTTATTCCTTGGGCCACCTTCACCGACCCTGAAGTCGCCCGGGTCGGCCTCTCGGAAGATGAAGCCAAAGCCCAGGAGATCCCTTACGAAGTCACGCGCTACGGTCTCGATGATCTTGATCGCGCCATCGCTGATTCAGAAGATCATGGCTGGGTGAAGGTGCTCACCAAACCGGGCAGCGACAAACTACTCGGCGTCACTATCGTCGGCAGCAATGCGGGGGATATCCTTGCTGAATACGTCCTGGCTATGAAGCACGGTCTCGGCCTCAACAAGATTCTCGGCACCATTCACACTTATCCGACCATGTCGGAAGCAAACAAAGCCGCCGCCGGGGAGTGGAAAAAAGCCCACGCACCGGAGAAGCTGCTGGCGTGGGTGGAGAAGTTCCACCGCTGGAGAAGAGGTTAACATCCGACCACCTTAAGAACACACCAGGTTAGAAGAACAATTGCATAACAATCTAAATCGGCGAGCGGGCTTCACAGGGAATCTTCACCTGGCAGAGGCCACAGGGAGTGGCTCCGGTGCCATAGTTCTTGTGAACAAAAGGCGCGGTGACGTTACGAATGTAATCAAAACACTTTGGCTTGTCGTGGCCATCAGCTGTGATCGCATCGATCGGGCAGCGTTGCATGCAGGCACCGCAGGTCCCTTTCGCATACCAGAGGCACCAGTCATGATGGCCGGCATAAGGGCGCGGGGTCGCTTCAAGATCCATTTTGACAACCACCGAGCCGAAACGCACCGCCTTACCCACCCGGGTAATCAAACCATCAGACAAACCAAAGGTACCGAGCCCGGCGATCCAGGCTGTGTGACGTTCCGACCAGTTTGAGGCCAGGCCGAAGCGTTCGCTTTTCTGATAGCTAAAATCTACCAATCGCTCCGGGGCCAGAGCAGGGTAACCAGCCTTTGTCAACTGCTCAGCCAGATGCAGACGCAGGGCACAGTTGAACTCTTCGCCATGAAAACGCGAACGTGCCCAGCGCTCGGCTGGCAGTTTGGTTTCTGCGCTCTGATCGAAGCGGGTCGTTTCTGTATGGGGAAGAACGTAACAGACAATAGCCAGTTCAGAAGGGTCGATTTCAGCCTCAGGATAAGCCAAGCGAAAAGCTTCCGTCGGGGTCCAGTAGAAAGGTCCGATATCAGCCTTAATCCGGTCGAAGAGGGGATCATCACCACGGGCATAGGCGAATTGCGGGTTGTCCCAGGCCGGTTCACCGGTACCATTTTCCAGACTGTTAGCCGGCGAGGAGCAGAAGTCGTGAATGATTTTTTCGATCCAGCTTTTGGTGTGTTCTTGCATCATAATTTCTCTTCACTTCCCTTTGCGTCCAAACGCCTTGTTTGTTGTGGCATCTTTTGCAACAGGTTCTGCCCAAAGGATTTCTCTGGGACAGAGACCGGTTTGCAAATGTCACAATGCAAGCCATCCACGACGATTACGGCCCTTCGACGGCCTGCGTGGTTATCGGCACAAAAGACCCAGACGCTATCTATCCTTAGCCGCTAGCTGTTTTTTGAAGCCCAAATCAACTCGATAGCCACGCCTCTGCTTCCTCTTTTTGATCTCTAGCGAATGCTTTTATTTCTAGTCCTGGAATTAAGTAGCCTTCAAATTCACTTGCTTTTTTCAACCATGCCTTATCAGTTAGAACTGCTGCACGATCAAATCTTTTCAAAAGGCCAAACATTGCAGGCAGACGAGAAAATTCAACCGCAATTGCTCCAAGGGATGGAAGGTGAAAGTCGATAATTTCATACAGCATCTTTCCGTTTTCAATATCTTTTGATTTGTCGCAAAGCTCGTCCAGTGCAACTTTCATTTCCTCAGTATTTAATTTTCCGCTGAGTTCAATATTCAGGCGATCAGTGCCATTTTTAATTACTTTAAGCATGGCCCCTCCTGTGAATGAATGATTTAGATAGCTAACGACAAGGGTAATAGGCTGGCAACGAAGCGTAGCGAGTTGCCAGTCCTTGTTGACCCGTTGTTAGCTGATTTACTCAAGGTTCCATACTTTCATCGCAAAAACTGCCTGCAAACCAATCACTTCAATTTTGGTACTATCTGCATTACGTAGCGCATAAAAGTCGCCACTGCCATCGCCCATAGAACCAATAAAATATGTTTCATTGCCACAGTTTGTTGTCTCTGGAAATACAACAAAATTATCGAGGGAAGGTTTTACCCCATTTAAGCCAACCTCACCTATGATCAGCTCTTTTGCGATATCGCGAACTGCATCATATGGGCCAGTCAAAGCAAAGATTGCCTTTCCATCATCTATGAGCAAATTATCTAAAAACTTTACGCGCTGTCCGTGATAGATCAGTTCTATTTTATTAGAGCGATTTTTGACGACTCGGCAGTAATACTCGAAACCAGATTCACCTGGCTTGCGCTGCTGGAAGGCTTCTTCTCTTTGTTCTTCTTCCCTTGCATGTCGTTGTTGATATGTCTCTCGGCGCACAAGCACTACGCGATTCCCTTTAGCGAGAAAACTTCTGGTCTGGATCCAATCAGGGTGCCTCGCAATAATAATCGTACTTGGTGGTCCACCGAAATCCACCTTGTAGTTGCCAAACTGATCAGTTACAACCGGGTCGGAACAAAATGGTTGGCCCATTATCAAAGGGAAGCCTCCTGACATGGTCCAGTCCCAATCCCAGCCCACGTAACACAGAATGATTGAGATATTTTGTATAGGCGCTCCTTGTTCATCGACTGCTTTTCCTTCGTACAGCTTTGATTCATATGATGTGCAGCCAGCTCCAACTAATACAAACAAGCATAAGATAAACCTTCTGTATTTTTCATGTCGCGTCATGTTCCAATCCGCAGTTGACGTTTGCGTAAGGCGGCGACAACGTTACGGTTCGGCCCGGTAGAGACTTTTTCGAGAACCACAGCGCTACTTTTCGTCGGCCTTCATTTCTTGGTTAGCCAGTCCTTGATTCTTTTACTGCATTCAAGATGTCTTCAGTCAAAACTTTTGTTTCAATTCCATCAATGTCAAAAGGTGAGCCAGTGATTGATTTTTTCGACACAACAGAAAAAACCTGCCCGTCCCTACGACGAATTTCAACTTCTTCATTTTGAGCAATATTCAGAACCTCAGAGAGGTGCTGACGGGCTTCAGAATATGTAAAAACTTTCATAATTCACTCCAAAATGGGAACTCCAATTTTTTTGGCAACATTTTTCATGCCTTTGTCTAAAGTGAGCAAAGGACAGGCCAAAGATCTAGCACATTGTAAAAAACAGGCATCGTAGGCATAGATGTTATGGTCAATGGCCAACTTAAGGGCTTCTTGAATGTTTACCGTAATTAATCGTACTGGAATGGTTTCAATTTTTTCATGAGCCAGTAACGCTTCATTTTTTGTTATTTTTTTACGCTTAATCATGGCAGAAAGTGCATTGCCAATTTCATACGGCAAAATCTCAGGAGAAATCGCATTGCATCCCGATGATAAACGCACAATTTTATCTTTTTGCGACTCTTCAAGTACCACAGATAGAAAGATATTCGTGTCAGCAATTATATTCATGTAGACAATTGTACATGTTGTGGTGGGGTTGTCAAGGCGATAACGGTCGTGACAAGAAAAACGGGACGTTGTTTGAAAAACGGGACGTTGTTTAATTGTTGAACAAGCAACTCAATCCTGCTATATTCTCTCCATGCCTCGACAAGCCCGACTCGATACCCCCGGACTTCTACAACATGTCATCGTGCGTGGAATCGAACGTAGAAAAATTTTCAGGGACAACACTGATCGGAAAAATTTCGTCGAACGATTCTCCCGGTTGCTTGAAGAGACAGAAACAGAGTGTTTTGCCTGGGCTCTGCTCCATAATCATTTTCACCTTCTTTTACGCCCCAACCGGGTTGAACTGAAGCAATTTATGCGTCGTTTGTTGACCGGTTACGCCA
>Ga0256834_1000065_pt1 | contig 68271 bp, 60 predicted proteins | sample 4281140metaG_FD_190536 | JGI IMG/M metagenome (GOLD analysis project Ga0256834, IMG submission 190536) | Hydrothermal vent microbial communities from East Pacific Rise, Pacific Ocean - 4281-140 | ecosystem: Environmental > Aquatic > Marine > Hydrothermal vents | place: Pacific Ocean: East...
ACATCATCTAATTCTTCCAATGCTTCATGATGTGATAATAGTGCGTCTGATAAATCTTGTTGTCGTAAATTCTTCCAAGCCATAGTATTTTAACTGTTTGTTCTTACTATATATTATAACATTTTTTAAGCAGTATTTGGAAAAGTTATGCAAAGGTCTCTTAGTGTAATTAATTTTAGATATTTCATATTGTTTTTAATAAAGCATAGCTGAGTAGTTTATTGCTTAATTTTTCTTCTCTAGAAACTGGATTCAACAAATCCATGCGTTGCAAATAGGGTTTTATCTGCTCTTTATGCGATTTATGAAAATAGGCTTTCACGACCAATTTTAATTTACTTAGGGTGGTTTTAGTATTGAATTTAAGATAAGTTAAGGCTTTGATGATTACTAATTCATCATCGGTGAAGTCACTGCCAAAAGGATAATGTGGAAAATAGCCTTGTTGTTTGAAAGATGCAAAGGTTTTATTTAAATTTTGCGCGGTGTTGTAACGAAATGATTCAGGTATTTGCCAAGCTTTATCAAGTTTATTGTATTGAATTGCGGTTGTGCGAAGCTCTTGTTGAAATTGTGAATCGGCAATACAAATCAAACGTTTGATGCAGTCTTGATCGGATTGACCACGTAAATCAGCAATGCCATATTCGGTGACAACAATATCGCGTAAATGACGAGGGATGGTGCAATAAGTGTATTTCCAGACGATATTACTTTCTAGACCATTTTTTCCTTGGTGAGTACTGCGTAACATCAGTATCGAACGCGAGTCTTCTAATGCATGTGCCATAGCGACAAAATTGTATTGTCCTCCGACTCCACTGACCACTTGGTTATTATCTAAGGTATCGGAGGCAGCTGCTCCCAGTAAATCCACTTTCATACAGGTATTAATAAATCGCGCTCGTATTCTTTGTACACGATCTAAAGCTTCATTGCCGTACAATTCATTCACCTGACCAACCGAAGTCATTTGAAACATATCTCGGTTTTTATCATTTAGGTCTCGAAGCCATTGATAAAACCAACGTGATCCTAAAAAGAAACCGCCATGCAACAATACACCATTGTGTAACTTATCTCCTATGCAGTTTTGTTGTAATGCTTGAATGTTTTTATATTTGGTTAAATCTGTTTTATACTTTTTGCCTTTTGCATCAAGCAACTTGCCTTTATTCAACTGCAATTCTTGTTTTAATATCCCAAGTTTTTGTAAGCGTTTGAGTTGTTTTTTGGTAATAATTTCATCAATGACTTCGTGCTGTAATAAAATTTCGATGATATTTTCAGAAATTGTTTCGGTTATAACCCCCTGATTAATCAATTGTTGAATCTGTGCATCATCATAGACTTTACGTTTTAAAATTCTAGCATCAAACAAATGAGCAAAACCTTCTACAAACATTTCACTAGCGGCATATAAACCTTTTTTAAAAACTGACAATGACCCCGCAGACGTAATTACATCTGAAAACTTAGTTTTTATCTGTGCTTTATCAATCAAAGCTAAATAGTCTTTATTGTGGGCATGACGTAATTTTGTGCAATAAATCAACGCATCACCCAAGGAGCCAATCCCTACTTGTAAAGTACCTTCGTCCTTAATCAAACTGCTGGTCAACAATCCTATAGAATAGTCAATACTATTGACCGCCCCTCTTGGAGTGGCAAAAGGTTCAAAGTAAAGCGATTCATCATCTAAAATAATATCAAAAAATGATTCATCAACCTGTGCTTTACCACCCATAAACGGCAATTGCGGATTAACCATCGCCACAACAAGTGGTCTTTTAATGCCTTTTCTTTGGCAAATTGGATCCATATCTAGCGTTAAATCAGTATTGCAACTCAAGGAATAAACAGGCCCATCATCTGTTTGTTTCACAGCCACCATCTGCATTAAGACATTCATGCCCTTTTCCAACATATCACGCATGGCATGGGTGTAATTACTGCTGGTATAACTCATTTGAGCCGTTTGAGAATGCAACATTTTCCCCGACTGCATGTAAAACTCTGTGACCTTCATGTTTTTAGGCACTTTATTACACTTAAGGTCGTCAATATAATTCAGATTTGGATGATTCGGGAATAAACGGTCAGTAAAAGGTGTTAAAAATCGCTTTTCAAGTAATGATTTTCCTTTGGGTACTTGCAAAGATAAAGCGGTAAATAACTCCAGTGTAATTTGAGCATCATCTTTTGCCTGTTGCCATATGGCATTAACTAAAGGGTTAGGCTTGCCAATACCTAATGGCGTGCCAATTTTTAAATTTTTCCCAGCTTTGGCAAAAATTAATTTAATGCAATCATCTTTGTTTTGTACTTTAAGTATCATAATAGTATTGTATCACATTTGTGCTATTGAAATTTAGACAACAACCCCAATTTTATAACTTTCACAAACAGTTATTACATTGAACAAGACACTTACTATTCCGATACACCAAGACCCAACTCGTCATGTAGAAGATTTTTTTAATGGCTGGCATCAATTTGGCAGTATTGAACAAATCTCAGATTTAGAATACCGACTTATTGGACCGTGTGAAAAAGCTTCATTATTAACATTAGGTCAATATGAAATTACGATTACGGGTGAAATCCCCAGTGTTTCATTTATGTTAATCGATCAACTCTCCCGCGCTTGTGAAGCAGACAAAGTCATCGAAGGTGAAGTTATAGACAAAAACCAAACCGCTCAACCTGATTTTAACAATCCTTTTGGGCAAGCTGGTGGTGCAGAGTTTAAAATGCCATTGGGCATGAGCTCAATGATAAAAATATCAGGCATGTCAAAAGCAAAATTGGTTTTATTATTAATCCTTGCCTTGCCGTTAATCATTATTATGCTGCCGGTTATGTTTGTTGTAGCAATTTATAAAATTATTCGCTTCAAAATAATGTTTAAATAAAATCATAGCTTTTCAAATACCTTTTTCACAACCTCAAAGTCCTTAGTCATAATATGGTAATAAGGATCAATCACAACATATTTAGGTTTGCGGTTTAGTTTTAAGGTTATTTTGTTTTCACCTGACTCTAGTTTGACCTTTTTTAGCAATAACTCCTTGTCTTTTGAATTGTAAATACCAATTTCGATAAAGTCATTCATACCAACCTCGCTTTCTTTACCTTTTTCATCGCTATAAAATTTGCTGATTTCGAGGGTTACATCTGCTTGGTAGTGTAAATTTTCATCTCGACTATAAGTTGCATCACTGATTTTGGTTTTGTGTAGGGTAATTTTATTGAGTTGGTCATCAATAAAGTAACGCAAATCTTTAGGAGTATAGTTATACAACATATTGACAAAATCTTTAGTTGTTGGATGTGGGTGGCTTTGATAGGAAAAATTTTGCACAAAGCCCTTTAGAAACTTATTAAAAACATCTTCTCCAATATAATTTTCAATAGCATATAGACTTAATGAACCTTTTGAGTAATTAATATCCTGTTGTGATCCCATTGCACGAGATAGTGGGCGCTCTTCTTCTTTTTCTACAGCACGAGAAACAAGATACTTTTGTCGTTCCTTGCGTAAAAACTTTTTAATTTTTTGTTTGCCATATTTCTGCTCCATCACTTTTAATGCGGCGTATTCACTCAAAGATTCACTTAAAAAATTAACACCTTCAACATTCGCTGGCGATATCTGGTGCCCCCACCATTGATGAGCAATTTCATGTGCCACAACAAAGTACGGTATATTGGTCTTTTGTTTATCAAAGGAAATACTTGAATCTTCTAATTCTCTTAAATCTGTTAAATAACCAATTATTTCAGAGAATGGAATGGTGCTTGGATAGGATTGAGCAAAACTTCCGCTAGTGACAGGAAACTCAATCACTCTTAATTGTTCTTGTGAGAAAGGTGAAAAATGCTCAGAATAATAAGTCAAAGAATCCATTGCAGCTTGCATCATGGTATCTATATTATAGCTGTGTTCAGGGTGATAATAAATACTTACTTCGATAGGTTTAAAACCTTCATCTTGCCAAATTTTAGTCCTTTGAAAGTAACGACCACTCACAAACGGGATAAAATTATGGACTTTATCAGCTGAAGTGTAGCGAAAATAGTTACGATTACCCTGCTGCCACTGCTTGATTAAATTCCCTGCAGAAAATGCTATTTGATCTTTGGATGTGCTAATGGTGACATCAACATCAATAAATTGACTATTTCGACCGAACATAGAACTATTTAATCCATACTCGTCATCACGTGAGCGAGATAACTCTTTAACTGGCAGGCCATATTTAGCTCTTAAACGTTTGCCACGCAACTCACTATCTGGGTCATAACCGAAACTTGGAAAAATCATAGAACTATTAATAAAAGCCCCATTTTCAGGGATACCATTATCTTTATTATTACTAAAACCTTTATTTTTCAGAGAAAACTCAAATGACAGTTCCATGCTTTGATTTGTCTGCAATGGTTGCAGTAAGCGATAAGTGTAATAACCAACCTCATTATCATTTATTTCTCGTTTAGCCTCATGTGAAAATGTAATACCTTTGGTAATCTTTTTATCGAATTGTAAATGAATATTTTGAATAGGTTCATTACTAATATTTTTTAAAACAAGCACCCCTTTGCCACTGAAAGTATTTTCATGTGGATACATATTAATATTTACTTTTGCACTTAAAATCTCAGGGCTGATAAGGCTTTGGTATTTTTTGTATTTGTGCTCGTAAGCAACTTTTTGTTTTTCAGCATCCAATGAATTACTGTAAGCATTAACAACATTGGTATTAATAAAAATAAAAGAACCAACTAAAACAAACAGTAAAGCAGTTGTTATTAATGGCGTTTTGACCTCTGAAACATTTACTACTGCCGATTTTAATCTTTGCCTAAAAAGGTAAACTTCTCCACGAACCCATAACAATTGAGTTAATAACAACAAAATAATAGCAAATAGTAACCAATAGGCTTTAAATGCAATATTTGAATAAAGATTTGTAAAACCACTTAAATCTGAATATCCCGAAATTGGTACTCCATTAAATTTAAGTAAGTTATGCTCAAAAATACTAACTCCAAATGACCCGGAAAAAATATAAATTAGTAGAATAACTAATGTAAAATACTTATTGTTGACAAAGGCATGCACAAAAAATGCCATAAACATAAACAATATATAATCAATAAAATCAAATCCAAAAATACCAACAAAATATAATCCAAGTTTATAATCATGATAGCTTTTGAGGTTTTGAATAAAAATTCCTGCCGCTATAAAAATCAATAAAAACAGTGTAATTGTCGTTATTAGTGCCATAAGCTTACTGCTTAAAGGAATAAAATTAGAAACTGGCAATGCATCATGGATTTCATTGCATTTCATCAACCTCTCTCTCCATAGTAACTCTCCAACCATTAATGCAATAAAAACCATAAGCAAAACTTTATAAGTGGTGGAAATCAAGCCTATCATAAGATAAGTCACAGGATAACTGGGTGTTTCATAGGCACTTGCTAATGAACTTGCTGTGACATACAGCATCAATGCACTAATAATAACAGTTAAGAAAAAATGAATGCTAAAAGTAATATATTTTAGTTCAATTATATAACTAGCAAACCATTTTGAAAATAACGAACTTTTTTGACTATTTAGTGAAGGCTTTAGTATTTTTTGTAAGGAAATAACAGCATTTTTATCCACGCTTGGCAGATTATCTTTCTGTGCCTTTTTACTCAATGAAAAAAAACTAGTTTTGTATTGAAAATCAAATTTTAAAAATAAAACAACAAGGCTTAATATACCCATGAAAAACCACAATAATCGATTCCACAAATAAATTCCTTCTAATTTTATCCGGTAATTTTCTAATTGATCAATACTCATACCATGAACTTGTATTTTTGCTGCAAGTGAGCCAGAAGGATCGAGTAATGCACCAAATGAAGAGGTATCTATGTCATCATAATAAAAACTGGATAGAATTTTCAAAGCGTAAAACAATAACACTAAGACCCAATTTATTAAGGAGCTGCGAAATAACACCGTAAATAACATAAAAATGGATGTCATAAAGAACACATTGAAACCATAAGACTTGATAAAAGGATTTAAGTAATACTCGAAGTGAAAGTCACCAAAATAACTGGACTGTAAATAGGGCATAGCGCTGGCAACAATATGACCAAAAATTGCTCCACTCATTATCAAAAAAGTTGTAAGGTAGGTCGCAATAAATTTACTGAATAAAAAATTGGTTTTTGTTACGCCAGTGGTAAACGTCATGGACAATGCATCGTGTTTATAATCAGCAAAAACAATAGAACTGATAGACGCTGCTACCACAAAAATAAGTAAGACTTTAAAGAAACTTAAAAATCCCTCAATTAAATGAGCTCCATTAAGTGATGAATTCTCCCCAGCTAAAATAATTTTGAATGAATCAAAATATCCTGCGGCAACATGAACAAGTAAAAAAGCGAGTATAAACAAACCAACAAAATAAACCCAATTGACACGGTTATTAAGTGATTTGTGTAACTCATAAAAAGTTAGCTGAAAAAACATAATAGTTATACACGTTGAGATTGAGAATTAATAGCTGTAAAGTAAACATCATCTAGCTTTGGAGGCACATTTATAAAATCATCTTCCAGCATCTCATCACTCCAAACATGAATTAAGGGATGACCTCCTTGCAGACGAGAGTGTATGATTTGGTACTGCTTTTTATAATCTTCATACTCATTTTTATGAATAGGCTTTTCCCAAACCTTACCCTCAAGTTCTTTAATTAAATCCCTTGGAACACCGTTTTTTACAACTTTACCTTTATTAATGATTGCCATATCACTGCATAAATCACTAACATCGTCAACAATGTGTGTTGACAAAATCACAATCCTATCCTCACCTGTTTGGCTGAGTAAATTATTAAATCGTACACGTTCTCCTGGGTCAAGGCCAGCAGTGGGTTCATCCACAATAATCAACTTGGGATCACCAATTAAGGCTTGAGCAATCCCAAAGCGTTGTTTCATTCCTCCCGAAAATTCATGGACATTTTTATTCTTATCTTGATATAAGTTGACCAAATTTAGTAAATCATCAACCATTTCTCTGCGCTGTTTCTTATGACCTAGACCTTTAAGTAAAGCATAGTAATCCAACAATTTAAATGCAGAGATTTTTGGGAATACCCCAAACTCTTGTGGTAAGTATCCCAAAGTATTACGAATTTCTGATTTTTGCTGCAAAACATCAAACCCATTAAAGTTAATTTCACCTGAGTCTGCAGACTGTAATGTTGATAATGTCCGCATTAAAGAGGATTTACCTGCTCCATTAGGGCCAAGTAAGCCAAATAGGCCCGTACCAACTTCAAGAGTTAAATTATCCAATGCAACAACGCCATTGTCATAAGTCTTTGATAAGTTTTTAATTGTTAATTGCATAACTACTAATCACCAACTTTTATCATTTTTGCACCGCCCCCCATGGACTGCATCATTTCTTCCAAAGCTTCTTCCTTTAAATCTTGAAATTGTTGGAAAGATATATTTTTGTGGTCTTTGGGAATATTAAAAATAAGGTCATCAACATTTTGTTGTTTTAACTCTAAAAGCTCATAGGAGAAGGACTTTCCTTCAATTTTCACAACTAAACCAGGTATATATAGGTACTTCTCATCTGGAACAATCGCAGTTGAACTTTTTTTGTACCAAATGACCGTATCATCAACAATGGCTTTATTGCACTCATAATCATTTATTATTTCGACTTCATCAGAAAATTTAACAGAGTTAATCTCTTTTATATCAACAAGATAATTTATACCCACAAGCTTACCAAATTGTTTTAAGGTATTATCCTGAGTATCTATAATTTTTGTTGACTTGTTTAAAAAAATAGGCTGAGACAAGCTTGAGTTTTTTCCTTCTGTAAAGGGAACTATTTTGGGGTTGAGTAAATTATTTTTGAACAACACATCAATCAGGTTATAACTGAATTTTGGAATAAAGGCTTTCATTGCCGCTTGTGACTCTGGTAGATTCATATGGTTATTGCTAGTTTGTTTGTAAATCGCAAGCCCTTGACTTGGAATTTCTGCACAAACAGATAATGAGATTAATAAAAGTAGAACAAAAATTTTTTTCATCTTTTTACTTCCTATTTGATTAAATACACTTAAAAAGACTAATGGAATTCTAAAACGTCGCGAAATACACAAAATATATTAATGCATCTATTGACAGTTTTGCGAAACTCATAGAAATTGTTATAATCCTAGAGATATTTACATAAGAGACTTTTGCATAACTCTACTGCGATGGTAATGAGAGTAAAAAAAAGCAGAAAACATGGCAAATAATACATAAAATAGCTCTTTATTTACACAACATTTTTAACGAAGAGTAATTCTTTTTACAAGTTTGCAATACGCCCCACGGGGTGTGCAATAGTCTCTAAAACTATAATGACAGGATTTTTATGAAGCTACTTATTACACTATTTGGACTGATAAGTTTAAATATATCTATTGCTCAAACTACTATTTATCTTGTGCGACACGCCGAAAAAGAATCCGAGGAGAAAAACCCTTCATTAACAGTTATTGGTCGATTTCGAGCTGAGAATATTGCCAAAACATTAGCATCTGTAGGCATTACACATATCTTTTCAACTGATTACGTAAGGACACAAGAAACAGCAGCACCACTTGCACAACTATTAAATTTAGATATTCAAAGTTATAATCCATCAAAGCTTGATGAATTTTCCAAATATTTACTAACAATCAATGGTGTGATTTTAGTAGTAGGGCATAGTAATACTACACCCGAACTCACCTCACTTATCAGCCAAAAGACAATCGATGCTATTAAAGAAAACGAATACGACAATCTCTACCAAGTTATCTTAGTTGATGATAAAATAATGCTCAATCGGTTTAGAACCATTCCATCTTACTTTCAACTGGATAGCAAAACAGAAACTAAATAATGACAATTAAAAAAATCTTAATCGCCAATCGTGGTGAAATCGCTTGCCGCATTATGCAAACATGCGCCAAATTGGGCATTAAAACTGTAGCAATTTATGCTGTAATTGAACAGCATGCCAAACATGTACAAATGGCGGATGAAGCATTCATGATTGAAGCAGATACACCTACAGCCACCTATTTGGACGCCGATGCCATTGTTAGCATTGCAAAAAACAACAATGTCGATGCCATTCATCCGGGTTATGGCTTTTTGTCCGAACGCACAGAGTTTGCTCAAAAGATTGCCCAAGCTGGTATGATTTTTATCGGTGCGCCGATTGACGCATTGGATTTAATGGGTTCTAAAGCCGCAGCTAAAAAAACCATGATAGCAGCTGGTGTACCTTGTGTTCCTGGATTTCATGGCGATGAGCAAGAACCTGGATTTTTACAAGCTCGAGCCGATGAAGTCGGTTATCCGTTGTTGATTAAAGCCAGTGCTGGCGGTGGTGGCAAAGGCATGAAGATTGTCAATCAATCATCCGAATTTTCCGAAGCCCTACTCTCAGCTAAACGCGAAGCGATTAAATCCTTTGGCAATGACCATGTTATTTTAGAACGATTTATCACCAAACCCAAGCATATAGAAGTACAAGTTTTTGCCGACAACCAAGGTAATGTCGTGCATTTGTTCGAGCGCGATTGTTCTAGCCAAAGAAGATACCAAAAAATTATCGAAGAAGCCCCTTCAACCTGCATCAATCAAGACACCAAAGACAATATGTACGCCGCTGCCGTTGCTGCCACCAAAGCGGTAGATTATATAGGCGCAGGCACCATTGAATTTATTGTCCAAGGTGATGATTTTTTCTTTATGGAAATGAATACTCGCTTGCAAGTTGAACACCGTGTCACTGAAATGATTACAAATACTGATTTAGTCGAATGGCAAATTCATGTTGCTGCTGGCAATGAATTACCACTTAAACAAGATGAAATCACCTGCAATGGTCATGCCATTCAAGCACGTATTTATGCCGAGGACAGCTTTAATGGCTTTTTACCTGCTACGGGATTGCTTGAGGATGTGCAATTTTGCGAAGGTGACAACGTGATTATTGACACAGGCATAGAAAAAAGCAACACCATAAGCATTCATTTTGATCCCATGATTGCCAAGACAGTCTGTTGGGCACAAAATCGTGAGCAATGCATAGAAAAAGTGTTAAACAATTTAGACCATACCTTTATTGTTGGTGTAAAAACCAATCTAGGCTTTTTATCGGGTTTAATTAATTCATCAGAATTTAGAGAAAATACAGTTTTTACCAATTCTTTAGATAATGGGCAATTAGCTATCACAATCCCTGAAGCAGATGATAAAATCATTGCAAACTTGATTGCCACATCAAATGCAAATAAGGCACAATCCGCTTGGTCAGGAAACCAAGGCTGGAGTAATTCAGGTGAGTATTTTAGTGCTTATGCTTGGGCTTATCACGAACAAGAAATCCAAGTCAAAGCACGCATCGAAGGAACCACTGTGATTTTTGAAAACGGTAAGCACATAGATATTGACACCCATGCAACTTTACACGACAGCCAATCACAATTGCAACTGGTGTCACAACACAAGCGTTACATTTTCAACAAAATCAACCACCAAACTGAGGGCTCTAACGTCAACAAAGGCGATATAGTCTCACCCATGCCAGGCAAAATCCTGCAAATAAAAGTCAAAGTTGGCGACAAAGTCAAAGCGGATCAAACCCTAGCTGTGATGGAAGCCATGAAAATGGAACTGACACTCAAAGCCTCGGTCGATGCAGTTATCGAAGAAATTTTAGTGGCAGAGAATGATGTGATAACTGCTGATTATTTATTGATTAAACTTAACTCGCTGTAAATTTAAACTGATATGACACCGTGGGGATGGGACTTTTAGTCCCATATATTTCGTACTTAGTAAAAACAAATCTCTATTTAGTTTTATTTGTTATCTTTAGTCTGAATAAAAATAATTGAGGTGAAAATCATACTCATAAAGTTTTTTCTGGGTTATTTCTAAAGTAAAGATAACATGGGACTAAAAGTCCCATCCCCAAATAGTTATTTCCATAACTTTAAGATTGAGGGAGTCAATAACCTCAATTTTCTAGCATACAAGTGCGCAATTCAAAACGCAGATAATAATCAAATTGATTGAGTACATTCAACAAAGCTGTATTGATATAAATAACATTTACACCTTTTTTACCATGCATTTGGAAGATACTGACATCTAACCTTTCTTTGCTTTTCACAGGCATTTTGACAATGATTTGTTTATAAATATTATTAATTTTTATAACATTCTTACCTACTAACTTTTCATATCCTGATAACAAACCTGACAATTCTTTATAACTCTTGTGCGTCCATTGGATGGCTTGTTCATAAAATTGTTTTAATGGTTGAACATTTCCATCTCTGTAATGTTTCATGCAGTTGTGGTAGTGCTTTTTATCAATATTTTTAAGGTAAATTGCCAATAAAGACGCAAAGACAAAACTATATTTTTTTTGCACAATATTGATTAATAACAACCGAGATAATCGACCATTACCATCGCGAAAGGGGTGAATAAAGATAAACTGTAATAATGCATATAAAGCTTTATTAATAGATTTGTCATCATTATTGTAAAAAGCTAAATAATCGTGCATATAATCCATAACCAATTCTGGTGGAATGCAATAAAATGCATTGGGGTTCGTCTTGGGGTCACCTGCCCGCATTCCGCTAGTTCGTACACCGTAGTTACGTTTTTTCGGTCGCAAGCTAGTATTGATTTTGGTTAATTCATCTAGAGTCAGTTTTGAAATATTACCCAAATCATCAAGACCTTGTTCAAATCGACTCACAGCCGAACAAACATTTTTAACAAAACGGTTAGAACCAACCCGTGCAATATCCCACAGATACAACTCGTCAATAGCACAATCAGCAAAACCGCTTGATGTATTTTTATCCCCAGCTAAAAATTTAAGCAAATACAAGCTTAAAAAGCCACTATCAAAAGGTTGCGGCTTTAAGTTAATATTTTCATCAAACTTTAAAGCTTCAAGTATTGTATCAGAAACCTTAATAGGCGTAAAAACAGGACAATTCTCGATTTTTGATGCCGAGAGTTGTCCTGTTTTTATTTTACTTTCATTAACATCCATTGTTATTAGAATTTTCGATATATCTTAACAATGCCTTTTGTCTAGCAAATAGAACAGATATTCTGGAAAATAAAATAAAAATAACAGCCAATAGCATAATCATACTTGCAAACATTTTCAAACCTTCAAAATATGACACAGTAAATATTGCAAGAAACATAATAAACAATTCAAAATAAATCATTTTTGAACCAATTCTACGTATACTTTCTATTTTTTCTTTTTCTAACATATTTCACCTTAATTAAATTGCCAAAATAAATTTTCGCCATTTGCTTTTTCTTGTTTTATTTCATCTTTAGTTAAATAATTTTCTAAAGTAGATAATTTATCAATTAAAAATGGAAACAGATAATATTTAGAAGTCGCGTAATAATATTTATAAACTTCTAATAAGTTTGGAAGTATCTATTCATTAATAGCACAATCCGCAAAACCACTAGATGTATTTTTATCCCCTGCCAAAAACTTAAACAAATACAACTTTAAAAAGCCACTATCAAAAGGTAGAGGCTTTAACTTAATATTTTCATTCAGTTTTAAGGCTTCAAGTATTGCATTAGAAACCTTAATAGGAGTAAAAACAGGGCAACTCTCAATTTTTGAGGGAGAGAGTTGTCCTGTTTTTATTTTACTTCCATTAACCACCATTTGGTCTTGGGTCAGAATCCCACTCATTAGGAGGCAATGCTAATCTGGATGACAAGTATCGAAATGCAAGTAGATTCGTATTATCTAGAAATTCACGAGCACTGTTTCTTGTTAACCTTTCGTATTCCTTTGCAGCATCAACATCCCCCAACAAAGAAGCCATTCGTAATTCTACAGTAGCTAACATTGGCTGATTATCTACTATATAAGCTTGAGCCATCAACCTTAAAGAAAACGTATCTGAGGCATTTTCATAGGCACGAGCACTTCTCGCATAACTTTTCGCTAGTTTTGAATTTTTAGAACTAATCGCAGAAATTGCCAATAGCTTTTTAGCATTAAGATTCTCATTCTGCGCTAAGGTTATTAAATCTTTACGTGAAAGGTCTTTCAATTTATCTATAACTGTACGCGACAAATATCCCCGTCTTTTCATCCATAATGATTCTTCATATGAACTTGCATTCATCATAGTGTAAGGACACGTACCTTCTAACTTACAACCATATTCATTTTTCCATGATTTTTTCAATTCTTCATCCGTCGCAACTCTAAGCTGCATAGATAGCTCCTTTAATAGATCATCTTCTCGTTTATCAGATAAATGAGTAGTTAAACTCTTATTTGAATAATCAGATTTAAGAACTTCTTTTTTTATAATTTTATTTTCATTCTTTATAGTATTATAACCTATAAAAACAAATATAAATAACACTCCTACTATTATAAATTTTTTCATATAATTTCTCCTATAGTGAACCTGTGCAACCTTCTTCTTCCCATGCTTGATATACGTCATGACAAGCAAAGTGATTATTAATGTCAGTCACAAATCTTCCACCCCATGTTTCACCATAATCAATTGTAATAAGATCTGTGAACAGGGGTCAGGTAACTTGTTCATGAATCAATCCCGCCAATTGCCAAACTTTTTATCACCTCTTCTCTTTTGTCTAATCATGCTTGAGAGGTGAACACCCTGTTTACATCCAGTTTCAAGACTTTAAGTATTTCATTAGAAATCTTGATTGGAGTAAAAACAGGACAACTCTCGATTTTTGATAGGGAGAGTTGTCCTATTTTAGTTTTAATTATTTTCATAATCTATATAAAACTAACTACCACCTATAGGTCTTGGGTCATTATTAATATTATCGATATCAGTATTTAATTTTTTCAGTAAATAACTGTAAGCCATTTTATTTGTGTTATCAATTAAAGCACTTGAAGAATGAGCCGTAACTTGTTCATAAGTAGCAGTTGCATTGGTATCTCCTAGAATTGATGCCATTCTCAAATAAAATGTTGCTGTCATTGGATCTTTATCTTGAAGTAATGCCTTGGCAAAAAGCCTATATCCAAACGTTTCTCTAGACCCAGCATGAGCAATTGAAGACATAGCATAAGCCTTGGCACTTTTGTGATCGTCATGTTTGATTGAATCGATAGCTAATAAATACTTTGCATTAACATTTCCTCTTTCACTTAGTTCCCATAAATCTTTTTTTGGAACATCCTGTAACAAGGCTACAACCGATTTTGCAGGATACCCTTTACGTTTTAACCATAACGCATCTTCATAGGAGCGTGCATTGAATATAAACTGATTGCAATTATTCTCATTAGAACATGAGTACTCATAATCCCATGTATCTCTTAACTCTTGATTTGAAGGGGGTGAAATCAATTGGGCGATATGCAATAAAGGACCATCTGATTTTACCTCATCTTTAAACCGGGTTTTACTTTCAGGATTAGGTAACTGAATTAGTTTATTTTTATTTATAAGTTTTTCATCAGTACTGTTCATGTGTGAAAAAACAAACATTCCAACAATCAATACTATTAATATTATTATTAAATTTTTCATAATTTATTCTCCTAAAGGCTTCCATTACAAGCGAGTTCTTCCCAACTTCTATATACCGCTCTACATGTAGCAAAATTTTGAACATCTTGAGTTAATCTACTACCCCAAGTTTGATCATATTCAACTGTACTGAAGCTTGTGCCTAATAACCAATTTGTTATTGAAGCAGAAACATTGGTTCCTGGATAATAAGACTCTAATACATAATAAACACTATAAAGACAACTTACATGTTCAGAATCATTAACATCTCCTACAACACCACCCCAAACATTAGTACAAACCTGTGACCACATTTGACTCTCAAATTGACTATATAGTATAGTTTGATTTCCATTATTTTGATCCAATGAGTTTGCCAGCCAGGTCAAGGGAGAAAGCATTGTACTATACCAGTTTAAACCAATTGGATTATTTAAATAATTCCAAAAACTTCCTGTTTCTGTTGCAAACCATCCTGCGGTATCGAAATGTGGTCCAGGATCACCATAACATCCTGGTGTATTTTGTTTTAGATTTCTTAATGTAGCTTCATCTATGCCAGAACAAGTTGGTGGTGGAGGCGAAGAGTTGCCACCTCCATCACCACCATCATCAGAAGAATCACATCCAATACTCTGACAACCCCAGTCATCATCAACCCAGCCATCCCAATCTCCCCATGGATCATCTATAGGGTCACCCCATACATCAATTGGATCAAGCTCTGTTTGAGCATCTGCTGTTTGGACAAAACTAGGCAATGCGACCAAACACGAAAAAGTAAAAGCTGTTATTTGCATTGTTTTCTTGAGTAAGCTTGTTGTTGATGAGTTTGATTTTAATCCCAATGACTTTAAAATAGTAGACTTTTTCATGATAAGTCTCCATTTACTTTTACATCATATTTCTTGATGAATATTTTATTGGTTCTTCCTTTGTGGATGAGATACTCTGTTGAATAGTTTATTGAGTAATTATTATTGGGCGGTAATACTTCTCCCGCTTCATCGCCTGAATCACAACTATTATACCAGTCACAACCATCATCACAACCAGAAACCCAATAAGGACAATCATCGTATGAGTCACAATTAGTATACCAACCACATTCTGTGTAAGACTCGTCATCAATCCAACCCCAATCATCCCAACCGGTTTGTGCATCCGCTGTTTGGACAAAACTCGGCAATACAACCAAACAAGAAACAGTAAAAGCCGTGACTTGAACTATGCGTTTGGTGAGTTGTCTAAGAGTGCTGTGCTGTGCTGTGCTGTGCTGTGCTGTGCTTGCCAAAGCCTAAAGCACTTAAGATTTTATTTTGTTTCATTTATTTCTCCTTTTAATTAAAATTTATAAATGCAACAGTTGTTAAGAGTCATTGGTCAATTCGGTCATATTTTCATGGAGGGATGACCTCCATAATTTGTCAAATTTTTGCAATATCCATCAACAAGTTGCCATCTTATAATAGCAGTCTGAAAATATCTGTCAATAATTATTTATCAATCATTTATAGATTAGAATCGTCTAATATTCTCTTTTATAGTTAGATTGTATTTTTAAATCGTTAGGTGAGAATGTATTCTAATGTTACAATTATTCTTTAATTGTTAAATAACCCAAATATATATGAACAAACTTTTTTTTATAATAATTGCTTTAATTACTTTATCATCTTGTACCACAAAAAAAGCCTATGTCAAACAAGATTTTATCCAAGGAAAACCTCAGATTGAGCATATTTTATTATTGATTGACTTTACCTCACTCAAAGACGACATCGGTAAAATATGGGATTTTGATGAAGACTACAACATTAAACAACAAGATTTTATTCATACTCACCTAAGTCAGCTATTACGAGGCAAAGGCTATAATGTATTACCCATGACTTTGAAAACCAGTGGTTTATTGCTTGACCCTAATTTGGCAGTTGAACACTATAAAAACAAATCATTGCAACAAAGTCTTATTTCTGCACCCTTTATCCTACGTAGTGTTGAATTAAATGACAATGAACTGAATCAATTAACCGATTTATTCTATCTACTTAACGGCACTGTCTCGCCAAAAGTGGCCAATCACATTCAAAAATACCGGTTTGCTTCTGAAGATGCCGCACAACTGTTGTCTCAAGTAGAGTTGCCAGATAATACTGCTGCCTTAGTTATTACTGTCAATCGCCCAAAAATATCAGCAATGAAAAATATCGGTATCGGTTTATTATCTGCAGGTTTAGTCCTAGGCGCATCTGGCGGCACTTATGTAGGCATTTCAACCTTACATGGAATCCCTTCAACCTTTGGTTATTTCATTGATGCTAAAACGGGGCAATTACTGTGGACTAACTATGCAGGCAGCACTTCGTTTAAAAATAGCAAGAGTTCTTTCATAAAAGACATTCCTGCTGCAATCGACTATTCAGACTGAGAAAGTATTCTGATGACGAGTAAAAATGGCATAAATTTCGCTACTTTTCGTTGAAAAACTTGGAATTAGCTAGCTAGTCACAGCATTTTTCGCCTCACACGCAAATTTTCTACTCATTTTTCATTCGCCCCATAATACTTTCACAGCCTGTATAAATAACGTCTTTTTTAACTTTTTTTCATTTATTTTTACTAATTTTCAAAAAAAACCTTTTTTAGTGTGTTTGCTCTAGAAAGTAGTCCTATTATGCACTACAACGAACAAACAAACACAACTATTAAAAGGTGAACAACATGAAAAACGATATTAAAAACACAGTAAACAACTTATGGTTAGCAGGTCTTGGCGTTGCTTCAATGGCACAAAAAGAATCTTTAAAAGTTTATAATTCTTTAATTAAAGAAGGTAAAACTTTAGAGAAGAAATCAAACAAAGCTGTTAAAAACGTAACAAGCAAAGCTGAAAAAAGATTAAACAGCATTCGTCAGATTGCTGACAAGCAAATCAATAAAGTAGAAAACTTATTTGAAACACGCATTGAGTCAGTTCTTAAAAAATTAGACATCCCTACAACTAAAGACATCAAAGGCTTAAGTTCAAAAGTTGATACTTTAGTTAAAGAGATGAAAAAAGAAGTTAAAAAAGTAGCTTAAGTTACTTTTAACCGATTGGTTGCACTTGTTTTCCCTCTTTTTTTTACAAGTGCAACCAATAACTAGGTCCCCTATGTAACCATGGAATTGGTTGCATTACTATAAAACCCTGAAATTTATTTCAGGGTTTTATTTTTTCTAACAAATTTAGCTGATTATTTCATTCACTCAAGCTATAATTTTCAATCATGAAAATATTTATCTTCTTTATAGTTTTTTTACCTATGGTTGCATTTGCTACAGACAAGCCTTCCATGACCGCCATGTGGTTAGATTTGTTTTTCTTGATTGTTGTTTTAATTTCCTTAAAAGTAGCACAATTTTCAAACAAGGCTAAATTAATTGTATTCATTAGCTACATTTTGGCAGGGATAATCACTCAAACGATTTGGTTCCCTGTTTTGTTATGGATTGGCTTGTATATTTATTTTAATAAAAAGTCTGATGACTCAGCTTATTAGCCTTATTCAAATCCATCATCAAACATCAATTCAGAATATTCAATCACTTGATAACTAAGGGCTGAGAGTGCTTCAGCTTCAACTTCAGTATTTTCGGCTCCACCAGGAAAACTTGGGAAACCACCAAATTGATCTTGCATGGATTCTATCCAATTTTGCCCCAAATTGATTGCTGGCAAATAATCAGCTGGCAACCTTTGGTTGGCTTTAATTAATGCCATAATTGCATAGGCGGTTGTTTGTAAACCTTTGTCATTTTCTGCTGGTGTTGCTAAATTTGAATGCCAATACCATGAACCATCGGCATTTTGCTTACTGACAAGGAAATCAGCTAACTGCTGAATTGATGAGAGTCCATTTATATTATGTAAGGGAGAATTTATTGGGTTGAAATTTTGGCGATTAATTACAGATAATCCCCACAATCCACCAGCAACACCAATTAAATCGCTGTAAACAGTATCTGGGCTTGTATCATTCATACTATTAAAGCCATCTAAAATAGCTTGAACATAGAGCTCAGCATCTGCATTTCGACCATGTTTCATCGCCATCATGGGTAAAGATTTAAATTCCCAAGGCAACAAATTCACCCAAGTGCCTTGCCTAAAAGTGACAACACTATTAATCCATGTGCTGGTATCCAAATCATCAGGACCATATGTAACGGCATCTAATTGACCAAAAAAATCAGTTTCAACAAAATTTGTGTACGTCATGTCTGCTGAAGCTTGACTGAGGTTCCACATAAACAATGGAGTTTCGGTTGAAAATCGTGACTCACCATTACTATATTGTGACAACAAATCAAAGTTTCCACCATTGATCATGATACCTAAATAAGCACTATTTCCAGTCTGTTTCCATGCCCCATGAATACCATTCAAAATAGGAGATGTTATATTGTGGTAGGTTGCCGTACAATCATTGTGTGGCCACCCGAAGCCACCATCTGGACATTGTTGAGAAGCTATATGAATGGCAGCAGCGTGAATGACATTAATGTCAGGCGCTTGTGGATTCCAACTAATGACTTGGTCAGTATCAACCTGATAGACCATACCGCCATTTGTTGTGACTATTGGATGTATTTTATAATTTATTGCAGGTGCTGGCATTATTGTCAGTGCACCCACCAACAGCAAAAATTGTTTTATCATTATTATTTCCCCATATTATTAACATTTGAGGTATATACACAACTAGGGGCGAATGGGATGGAGATGCACATTGAGCTAGTTTTCTCTCTAAAAATTGAATCTACAGTCATTCTATAGCTTGGTTTTTAGAGGAAAAAACAACCAATGTGGGCTACATTCCCACCGTTTTTAGTTATGCATATACCTCAATTACCTTTATTTTAACACAGTATAGCTCTAATTTCATATATTAACCCTGAGGCATAATTCTTAGGTATGGTGTTTACCCCTACAACTCACAATGTTGGACACCCTTCTTCAAAACTATTTCTATAAATTATTTCACCATCATTCGCACAGACGATTTCAACAGTGGTGATATCGTTACCAGCAAGCGTAGAGCTGCCATTTACTACAGAACAATTTTGTGTAGGGTTGTGGGCAGGTGTAAGTATTGTGATGTCATAAGGACTTTGATCTAGCAAAGGCATACTAAAAACAAACGTGGTTTGATTGCACAGTTGCAAATCATTGCTAAGGTTGTTTTGTAAAACCATAGAATTATCATTGATCAAACCCGTAACAGTACCACCAATAAAATAGGTATCAGTGGTACAGGTGATATCGACGTTAGTTATGTCTGTACCAGTCACTGTTCCACTGGCATTGACTAATACACATGTTTGATTAGGTGATGTGGGTTGTGTGTTTATGGTGACTAAATAGGAGCTGCCATTAATTAATTGATTGAAAAAATTGTATGTCCCATTGCCATTCAGTGATGCATTTTCTATGTTGTTAAGTTTTATACTGACTCCTCCAATTAAGCCAGTAATAGTGCCCCCAATTGCTGAAAACACATCAATCCGAATAATTTGATTGGCAATCGCGGTACCACCGTTATTGTCCGAAATCGTATAAGGGAAAATTACTGTACCAATAAAATTCGCATCTGGGATGAATTGGAAGCTAGTTCCAAAAAATACAGTAACCACGCCATTGGGCACTGCAATACTCTGATTTGAACTACCAGTTAATGCTACGCCATTTAATGAGATAACTGACAACGTATCGCCATCAGGGTCAGTGTCACCTGTCAAAGGAAACAATATCAAATTGCCATCGACTTTAACCGTATAATTATCATCAACCGCCACAGGAAATCCTGGGTTGTCTGCAAAATCGATACCAATATTGCTGCTAAAGGTGTTAAAAAAGCCCGAATTTAACACAATCGCTGCATTGCCATTGGTAAAGGCATCATCTGTGAAAGTAAAAGTTAAGTCAGAAACATCATTAAAGCTTTGGTGCGAAATTGCATTGCCTGTTAGTGTCAAGGTGGCTTGTGTTGCTGAGTTGTTAATGGTCAATACAGCTGTAAGTCCATCGGGTAGATTGCCAATGCTGTATTGAGTAGAGGGTAAATCTACTGAATTAATACTAAATGTCTCGCCTATTGAAGTAATGACAATTGGGTTTGAATTGTCTATCGAACCATCATTAGCCAGTGCCTCAGGATAAGACGCTGCGGCTAAAGCATAAGCCAGTCGTGGATTATCAATAAAGTCGATGCGTGCAGCAGCTATATAAATATTGACACCAAAACCCGAATTGACAATAATTTTGGCATCATTATTGGTAAAGGCAGCATCATGAAATCTAAACGGAAAGTCGATGACATTATTGCTGATTTGGTGTGAAGTGGCGGTTCCTGAAAAAGTCAGCGTTGCCAATGTGCCAGTACTATCAATAGTAAGAATCGGAGTTAAACCAGCAGGCACTCGACCAATAGTATATAAACTCGAAGGCAAAACACCAGAACTTGTGGTGAAGTGCCCAGTGCTTATATCGCCCGCTAAATTGATTGTTAATGGCGTTGTATTATCAATCATTCCAATATTACTGGAGTTTTCATCATACTGACCAAGGGTGTAAGTCATGGTAATGTTGTCATTAAAATTAAATTCTATATCTTGCATAAAAGGCGTGATGCTTCCTGAATTGACGATATTATTGGCATTATTATTGCTAAATGCCGTATCGGTAAAACTAAAAGCAAGATTGGCAACTATATCATTCAGGTCTTGGTGGTCTAGGGTCGCACCTGTAAATGCCAGCGTTGCTGTGGTGGCAGAGGGATCAATATTAAGCACTGCGCTTAAGCCATTAGGCATACCAGTGATACTGTATTGATTTGTAGGTAAAGCTGTTCCACTGCTAGTAAATGTACTATTGTTTAGTTTAATGGACAATGATCTTGTATTGTTGATAGTACCATCATTAGCTACCGTTTCTTGATAAATGGTCGGGCTTAAGTCGTATTGTTCAATGGTTTTATTACTACCTGCAATGTAAAGTGTACTGCCATCGCCGTTAAAGATCATGCTGGTTGGATCTAATTCTTGCCCAGAAAACCGAAAAGCAACACGATCAAAAACTGCACTTGAAATATCATAAGCAATGGTTAAATTGTATTGGTTAACATCATCGCCTTGATATCCCATTACATAAAGTTTACTGCCGCCATGATTGAAAAAGATGGATTGTGGTCGTGTTTCTTGTTCAGCGACATTTAATGCTGTTTGATTGAAACTGGCTGTCGAAATATCGTAGGGTATGGTCATATTGTATTGGCTGATATTACCAAGATTGCTATTTGTTATAATATAAAGTTGAGTCCCATCATTATTGAATAGCATTGATCGGGGAGATGTCCCTTGTGCGTCGACATTCATCACAACTGCATTAAAGGTGGCTGTTGAAATATCATAGGCATTGCTTAAATCATACTGGTTTACATCTAGTCCACTAACACCTAGAATATACAATTTATAACCGTCATTGCTAAAAATCATAGAAACAGGTTGGTAATCCTGATCAAATATATTAAGAACCTCTCCAACATATAGGGCCGTTGAAATATCATAGGCCCTCATCAGATTATATTGGGAAATATTGCGAAGACCAGGTCCCAACAAATAGAGTACAGTGCCATCATTGTTAAAAATCATATCGTATGGTATACCACTAGCCAGAACAGAATCAATGGCTGTACCACTATAAACCGCGGATGTTAGGTCAAGCTCTGGCGTTAAGATATAATCCAATCGGTATTCATCCAAAAAATCAACAGCAGTATTAGTGCTATAAGCTGAATTAATCCTAGAATTAACAACATTAGCAGCGTCTCCACCAATAAAGGCCGCATCGGTAAAGGAAAAGCTTAAGTCACTGATGTCATTAATGTCTTGATGATTAATGGCATTGCCAGTCAAACTTAATACCGCTTGAGTGCCACTGCTGTCAATATTAAGCACAGGTATCAGCCCTGCGGGAACATTACCAACACTGTACTGACCAACCGGCAAGGCTGCCGAGCTGGTACTAAAGCTGTCACCAACCAAATTGATAATCAATGGATTTGAGTTATCAACCGAACCATTGTTGCCGAGCGTTTCAGCGTAGATGATCTGGTTTATATCGAATTGATTAATGGTGCTACTGACAGAGTCTGACACATAAAGTCTGCTGCCATCATCATTAAAAATTATCGCCAGTGGCGTGATGGCTGTTGTCGTTAAATCAAGTGAAATTTGCCCATAACTAGCGCTTGTTAGGTCATAGGCTGTGGTCACATCAAATTGATGAATGGTGTTAGGGCTGCCATCTGCCACGTAAAGCTTTGAACCATCGGCATTAAAAACCATTGAAGTAGGGATGCTAATAATACCTGCGAATGTAAGAACCGTTCCAACTTCGCTGGCTGTGCGAATATCATAAGCTGTACTTAGGTTGTATTGTTTGATATCCTTGGCAGTTGGATGCATCACATAAAGAATCGTACCATCACCGTTATAAACCATGTCGATAGTATCAATAGCTAAAATATTAGCATATGGAAAAAACTCTATAGGTTGTGCTGTGGCAATATCATAAGCCGTTGTCAGCAGATATTGCCAAATGTAACCATCACTTACGAGGACATAAAGTTTGCTGCCATCACCGTTGTACTGCAAGGTTTGTATATGGTGTAACCCTGTATTTGACTCAATAAAGGCCACTTGATTAAAAGTGGCAGTGGAGACATCAAAAGCAGAAGTTAAGTCGTATTGATTGATGTTATTATTATCCCAACCTGTTACATAAAGCTTACTGCCATCACCGTTGAAAAGCATGGCAAATGGCCGACTTTCCTGAGCCGAAACATCCAGCACACTGCTATTAAAACTGGCAATAGAAATATCATAAGGCTTATCCACCACATAATCCAAGGACTGTGCTTGTGGTGTTGTGGCAAATGACAACATAATTATAAGCCATAAAAAGCTCAAAGTTATTGAAAGTGTTCTGTCTTTTCTATTAAAGTTTTTCATAATATTTTCATCACGCCAGAGGTTTTTTTATAGGTTGTTACCTATATAAGCGAGATTGAAAACGGAATCCCTCATTTAATTTTAATTAATTTGTTTTTATATAAATGTTGGGTATCGCTACGCTCCACCCAACCTACAAAAACAAATGAAACCGTAGGTTGGGTCGAGCTTGCGACACCCAACAAAAATATTAAATTTTAACATTTGATATTAATTAACATAAGAATCGAATAGAGTCATTAATAAGCATTGATGTTGGCTGATAAATGTTGGGTATCGCTGCGCTCCACCCAACCTACAAAAAAAAAGAAACCGTAGGTTGGATCGAGCGTGCGACACCCAACAAATTAAACACAAAACCATAACAAAAAATAAAAAATGCAATACAGAAGAGCAAAACAAAAAGGAGGAACCTATTTTTTCACCCTCACCTTAAAAAATCGAAAATCATCATTATTAATCAATTATTTTGATTGTCTTCGCAATGCCTTTAATAAGGTCAAAAACAACCATCGGTTTATATTGGATGCCATGGTTGTTTTACCCGAACATTTGCATATGTTAATGACATTGCCTGAAAATGATGACAACTATGCCACTCGGATAAGATTGATTAAAACCAATTTTTCCAGGGCCATACCAAAAACCGAGAACATCAACGCAAGCCGTATACAAAAAGGCGAACGAGGTATTTGGCAAAGACGCTATTGGGAACATTGTATAAAAAATAAAACTGATTTTAATCGCCACGTCGATTATATCCACTACAACCCTGTTAAACATGGTTACGTTGACAAACCTATTGATTGGCAGTATTCAACAATACATAAATTTATTGCCAATAATGTTTTGTCGAAAAATTGGGGTGGTGAATATCGTGGGGATTTTGATATTTTGAAGCCTTAATATTGGCTGATAAATGTTGGGTATCGCTACGCTCCACCCAACCTACAAATACCCAAATCCCGTAGGTTGGGTCGAGCTTGCGACACCCAACAAAAACTGTAAATTATAACATTTGATGTTAATTAGAGTTAGAATCACATAGAATGTTTAACCATGCCGAAAAAAAGCAATGAAAACAACCCGAACCAACAAATCGACAGTGACTTAAATGAAGTCATTTACCAGCAGTTGCGGAATCTGGCACACAGTTTGATGATTAAGGAGCGTAATAACCACACGCTTTCACCGACCGATTTAGTGCATGAGGCTTATCTGAAAATATCGGATTCAAAACTATCGATTAATAATGAAAAACACTATTTCAGAACACTTGCCAAACAAATGAGAATGGTTTTAATTGATTATGGTCGTTCTAAACTCAGTGCTAAAAACAATGCGGGAAAAATCGCTGTCAATTACACCGATTCTTTAGGACTGATGGATGTGAGCCCAGACTTTTCACAATTAAGCTCTGCAATTGATGAGTTAAACCAATTCGATGAACGCAGTGCTGAAGCCATTGATTTAGTCTATTTTGCCAATCTACCCCAAGTAAAAGCAGCCAAGTATTTGGATATTTCAATCGCTACATTAGAACGTGATATAAAATTTGGTCGAGCTTTTATCAATAAACACATCAATGAACAATGAACAACCCTGAATTTAATCAACAGGTCAAAGACTTATTCGGTCAATGTGCTGATGCCAGTCCGCAACAGCAAAAAGAAATTATTGCCCAAAGTGGTGCGCCAGATAAAGTCAAAGAAATGGTTGCCAGCTTGCTTAATTTTCAAGATGACAAAGCATCTCATTTAACTGGCACAATCAAAAAGACCATCGACTTGAGTTTGGCTGAAGAAACATTAAAAGCTGGAGATTTAATCGATCATTACAAACTCGTCAAACCCATTGGAGCTGGCGGACAGGGCGAAGTCTGGTTAGCCCAACGCCATGATGGAGAATTTACCCACAAAGTAGCGATTAAATTTATTAAACTGTCCCATAATAAAAAGGAATTATCGCGTTTTCAAACCGAACGCGAATTGCTGGCATCATTGCAACATGCCAACATAGCCCAATTAATCGGTGGTGGTACTTACCAAAACAACCGCGTCTATATGATTTTGGAATGGATTGATGGGCTTTCTATTATTGATTATGCGAGAAAAAATTTAACAACCATTAAAGATTATTTGCTCTGCTTTAGTCAACTGTGTGAAGCCGTGAGCTTTGCGCACAGCAATGGAATCATTCACCGAGATATTAAACCATCAAATATAATCGTCACCCATGATGGCACGGTAAAGTTACTTGATTTTGGAATAGCTAAAAGTCTTGAGGCTGATGTTACTCACACCAAGAGTGAAATGATGATGACTTTTGCCTATTCAAGCCCCGAACAAATTAATGGGCAACCCGTATCAACAGCGACCGATATTTATGCATTGGGTTTGATATTGTATGAGTTGCTGACATGTAAGCAAGCACAAGATCACACCACGGAATCACCGGCTGATATGATTCGCAGCATTACCGATATAACGCCAAGTTTGCCCAGTGAAATCACTCCTGATGTTGGATTGAATTTTACTCCAAAACAGCTAAAAGGTGATTTGGATAATTTGGTGATGATGGCAATTCGTAAAGAGCCTGTCAGGCGTTATGCAACGGTCAAAGATGTGATGACCGATGTTCAAAACTATATTCAATCAAAACCTTTGGTCGCCAGTGGTGACAGTGTTGGGTATAAATTCAACAAGCTCATCAAACGAAATCCTGCTGCCACACTTTTTGCATCAATTGTATTGGCTTTTCTTGTGGCATTGCCAATCTATATGTACCAAACCAATTTAGAAATCAAAAACCAAAGAGACATTGCCAAAGAAACATCAGATTTTTTATTCAACATCCTCAAAGGTGCATCACCATTGGGCGTTAATGGTAAGGAAACCAAGTTAGCTGATGTGTTAGCGCTGGGCGAACGCCAAATAGAGTACGATTTTAATGATCAATTGCCCTTAAAAGCCAAAATGTACGATACCTTGGGTGTTATTCAACACAATATTGGCAACAATGAAAAAGCACTCGAACATTATCAAAAATCAGAAAGGATTTACATTGACTTAAATGACCGCGAAGGGCAATTGAAATCATTGGGGCAACAAGCCCTGTATGCCACCAGATTGGGTGAAACGCAACAAGCCAAAAATCTCATATCCAAGGCTGATACCGTGGCACAATCGGTGACTGATACTAAAGCGATTGCATGGCACAGAATACGCAAAGCGACTTTGATGCATGAAGGTGGAGATTTTGATGGCTCTTACCAATTGTTAACTGACACATTAAAGTTACTAAAAACAAATTCTATAGAAGATGATGAAATTTTGGGACGTCTTTACAATGAATTATCTATTGCAGTGAAGAATAAAGATAAAACGATGGCCTTAGAATACAACCAGAAAGCCTTAGATTATGCCAAATCAAGTGTGGGTTACAACCATCCGATCTACCAATCACGATTGGTATCGCTTATTTATCGCTTGATTCGACTAAAAGATTATAAGCAGGCACGATTGGCGATAGATGAGTCATTGGTTTTGGCTGAACGGCTCTATTCTAAAAAGCATCAACGTTATGCCAATGTATTAGCGATAAAAGCTGTTTTTCACCATGACTTGGGAGAATTTGTACAAGCTGAATCCGATTATAAACAGTCAATTAACATCTTCAAAACCAACTATGGAGAAGACAATATATCCTATGCCACAGGCATCAATAACTTGGCCTATTTGTACGAAGACATGGGCAAGTATGAACAAGCTGAAGAGCTTTATCGTCAATCAATAGAATCTCGCATTAGGCTTGATCCTGACAATACCATGCGTATTGTTTCAGCCAAATCCAATTTAGCCAGATTGTTGACCAAATTAGGCAAATACCAACAAGCCAGAGAGATGATGCCTAGTATCATTGAACAATATACCCAGCACAAACGAGGCAACCTCTACAATAATATAATTGTTGCGGCCATCACCATTGAAGGCGGATTTAATGAAGAACAATGTAAAAAAGGTTTGAAGCAAATCGATGATCTCATACCTGATTTACAAAAACAATCTGCCAAAGGTTGGCGCCGTATGTATGCAGAGCTTTGGATTGCCGAATTAGCCAGCAATTGTCAACAACCGATCATTGCAAAAAAGTTTGTAACTGCTGCTCTAGCAAAATCTAAAAAAATCTATCAAACTGGCAGTGAAGGTCAACAGCTGTTTGCACAACGTGTGAAGGTTGTTAAATCACTTTTTAAATAATTCAGTTTCTGTGTCTTTAAATGCTTTAAATTCTAGTGCATTGCCACTTGGATCATAAAAAAACATAGTGGCTTGTTCTCCGACTTCACCTTCAAAACGAATATATGGCTCTATAACAAATTTTACTTCTGCTTTAATTAATTTATCCCGTAGTTCTCGCCATTGAGGCATTTCTAGGACAACACCAAAATGAGGAATGGGAACCTGCTTTCCATCTACAGGGTTTTCACACTTGGATTCATTAGCTTGACCTGAAGTATGGCAAACCAATTGATGCCCAAAAAAATTAAAATCTATCCATTGCTCTGTACTTCTTCCTTCTAAGCAATCAAGAAGTTCGCCATAAAATTGACGTGCTGATCCTAGAGAATGCACTGGAATAGCAAGATGAAAGGGAGTAAGTTGAGCCATAGTGAACCTTTTATATGAAATAGAGTCTACACTATATTAGATGAAGCTAATGTAGTGATAATTTAAAATTAAAACGATAGAATTATATATAAACTCATCTCATATAACTATATAATAACACAAAATTTTTGCGAGACGTCTTATGACTCCAACACGAAAAAAACGATTAATGGCAGTGGTATTGATACTTGTAGGTGTCGGTATTGCTACAGCGTTATTTTTAACCGCCTTCAAAGAGAACCTTTTATTCTACAAATCTCCCTCAGAAGTATTGCAGGGTGATTACCCAAAAGCTCGTAATTTTCGCATTGGTGGTATGGTCAAAAAAGGCTCAATTATTAAATCCACAACCTCACTTGATGTTGAGTTTTTGGTGACAGATTACTCAAAAGATGTCAAAGTTAACTATACTGGTTTACTTCCAGATTTGTTTCGCGATGATCAAGGCATGATTGCTATTGGTCAATTAGACAATAAAGGTGTTTTTCAAGCCGAAGAAATACTAGCAAAGCATGATGAAAACTATATGCCTCCAGAAGTCGCTGCTTCAATGAAAGAAAAAACAGCCGCTTATGACGACAACAAGGTAAATAACTGATGTTAGCTGAAATTGGTCAATTTACATTAGCCTTTGGCATGATGGTGGCATTATTATTGGCTGCCTTGCCTTTGTACGGCTATTTCACTAAAAATGATAATCTCATGCACACCGCCAGACCCTTGGCTTATATGCAGTTAATCTTTCTACTGGTTTCATTTCTTATACTGGTTACCTTATTTATTATACAAGATTTTTCTGTGGCTTATGTGTGGCGAAATTCCAACATAGCTTTACCTTTACGTTACCGCATTTCCGCAACCTGGGGAGCGCATGAAGGCTCGATGTTATTGTGGTTGTTAATCCAAACCATTTGGACCGCTGCAGTTGCATTTTATTCTAAGTCTTTATCGCGTACACAGGTCGCACGTGTTTTGGCAATTTTAGGCATTATTAGTCTTGGCTTTACCGCTTTTGTGTTCTTTACTTCTAATCCTTTTTTGCGCAGCATTCCTGCTCCCTTTGATGGCAATGACCTCAATCCTTTATTACAAGATGTGGGATTAATTATTCATCCGCCAATTCTCTATATGGGTTATGTTGGTATGTCAGTGCCTTTTGCCATCTCTATAGCAGCTCTTATGGGTGGGAAAATTGATGAAACATGGATACGTTGGTCACGGTCTTGGACCAATGCTGCTTGGGGCTTTCTCACCTTTGGTATCGTGCTAGGCTCGTGGTGGGCTTATTACGAGCTTGGCTGGGGTGGCTGGTGGTTTTGGGACCCTGTAGAAAACGCATCCTTTTTGCCGTGGCTTGCTGGCACTGCTCTTATTCATGTGCAAGCAGTGAGTGAAAAACGCAATGCCTTTCGGGGGTGGACAGTTCTTTTAGCCATTTTAGGTTTCTCTTTGAGTGTTTTAGGTACATTTTTAGTGCGTTCAGGTGTTTTGACATCGGTTCATGCTTTTGCTAGTGACCCTAAACGAGGCGTATTTGTTTTAACTTTGTTAGTAATATATGCTGGTGGTGCTTTATTTTTATACGCCCTTCGCGCCAACAAGCTGAAATCGCAAGGTGGTTTTCAACTGTCTTCGCGTGAAACGTTATTATTAGCCAATTCAATTATTTTTTCAGTTGCTTGTTTTATGGTGCTTTTAGGCACACTCTTTCCTTTAATTTTTGAAGCCTTTGGTAAAAAGATTTCAGTAGGCCCTCCCTATTTTGGCAGCATGTTCTTTATGATGATGATGCCAATGGTGGTGTTATTACCTCTCGGCATGTATTACCGTTGGCAAAAAGATGAAATAGCACGCGTGATGAAACAACTCATGCCATCATTGATTACTACTGTCCTTATCTCTGTTATTATTTGGTTGATGTTTAAACCATTAAACATCAAAGCCACAATGGGTGTTTTTGGTGCTGCATGGATTTTTATTACGGCTTTATTTTATTTTAAGGAATACAAAGGCAAACTCACAAGAGCCGTGTGGGGAATGCAAATCGCCCATATTGGTGTCGCCATTTATATCTTTGGTGTTTCCATGACCGAACATACCGATTTTGAAATAGACAGCTTAATGCAACCCGGCGAAGTCAAAATTGTTCAAGGTTACGAAATTGAGTTTAAAGGTGTTGAACAGAAGCAAATCGAAAACTACCAAGCCAGTCAAGGGCATTTTGTGGTTAGAAAAGACGGCAAAACAATTGCTGAAATGAACCCGCAGAAACGTTTTTATCCAAGGCGCGGCAACCCCATGACCGAAGCCGCGATTGATCCAGGCTTTAGTCGTGATTTATATATTTCATTAGGTGAACAAATTAATGAGAGTGGTGGTTGGGCAGTACGTATTTACATCAAACCTTTTATCCGTTGGATGTGGGGCGGTGGTATCTTAATGATGCTTGGCGGTTTTTGGGCTTCAACCGATAGACGTTATTTCCGTCACGCTAAACAAATGAAACAAAAAAACATTGATAAGTATTTAGAAGCATGAGAACCTTAACTAAAGTGTCGTCATTCCTGCGTAGGCAGGAATCTCAAAAAGAATCCCGTGATTTAAAAAAAAATACGGCTATATTAGCAGATTCCTGCCTACGCAGGAATGACGGTGACTTAATTTGGAATAACGAGAATCTTTATGAATAAAACAGTTATAAAAGCACTCATTCCCTTAGTGATATTTTTGTCATTGGTTTATTTATTGTACCAAGGTCTCGGTAAAGACACGCGCTTATTGCCTTCGGCATTAATCAATAAACCTGTGCCACAGTTTGCTTTGCCTTCATTGATGACTGGCAAGACAATCAACAATGATACTTTGAAAGGTCAGATGTATTTGCTTAATGTATGGGCAAGCTGGTGTCCAAATTGTCGAGTGGAACACCCAATGGTCACAGAGTTTGCTCGACAAAACATAATCCCAGTCTATGGATTAAACTACAAAGATGATAATGCTACCGCTAAAGCATGGCTGAACCAATTTGGCAATCCCTATACTGATATTTTAATAGATGCCGAAGGTTTGGTAGGAATAGACTTTGGTGTCTATGGCGCACCTGAAACATTTTTGGTTGATGGTGATGGCATGATTCGCCATAAAATAGTGGGAGAATTAAATCCACAAAACATACAGAATGAATTACTGCCTTTAATTGAAAAACACAAGAATACAATTAAATAATACGTATGATGGGCCCCGCCCATCATAACAACAAGATGATGGGCAAGGCCCATCTTACATTATGAAAAAAATATTTATCACATTACTATTAATGGCAAATACCGTTTTTGCAATTGACATTCACGAGTTTAAGACAGAACAACAGCGTCTTGATTACCAACAATTGACTGAAGAATTACGTTGTTTGGTTTGTCAAAACCAAAATATTGCAGACTCCGATGCAGGCTTGGCAAAAGACTTGCGTAATGAAGTAGCAAAAATGGTTCAAAAAGACATGAGTCAAACAGAGATTACTGATTATTTAGTTGAACGCTATGGGGACTTTGTGCGTTACAATCCACCAATGCGAGCAGATACGCTTGTTTTATGGTTTATGCCACTACTTATTTTACTTATTGCTGGTTTTATTGTTATTCGAACCATCAAGAAGAACGCCAACAACACTTCTAATGAGTCAAACTTATGAACAGTTCTTTATTGATTACTTTTATCGCTATTAGTATTGCTGCACTGGTTTTGTTTTGGTTATTTTACCGCAAGTCTAATAGCACCCAAAAACTCACACAAAATTATTTGATAGCACAACTAAAAGACAAAAATTTAACTGAAGAACAACGTAAAGAATACGAGCAACAACTGTCTCCTATTTTACTTAAAGGTAGTACAGTGCAAGGCTCATCAAAACTACTATTACTCGTGGCACTATTTGTCGTGCCTTTTAGTTTCTTCTTCTATAACAAGTTGGGCAACCCAAAAGCCGTTGATTATGTTGCCCCCACTCAACAACAAGCCCAAGCATCACAAAACAACACCCAACAAAGTAAAGTTCCACAAATGAGCATGGAAGAAGCCATTAAGCAATTAGAAGCACGTCTTGAACAAAATCCTGAAGATGTGGATGGACAGATGCTTTATGCGCGTTCATTAGTTTCCATGAAAAAATACGCACAAGCAGTACTTGCTTACCGGAAATCAAATGAACTAGCTCCAAACGAATCTGTTATATTAACTGAACTAGCAGAAACCATAGCACTGGCAAATAACAACCGCAGCTTTTTAGGAGAACCTGAAGAATTATTATCCAGAGCTGTTGAACTCGAACCAGACAATCAAAAAGCCTTATGGTTGTTAGGTATGACTTTTTACGAACACAAAGATTTCACCAAAGCCAATGAGCTGTGGACTAAACTTTATAGAATGATGAGTGATGAAGGTGCAAAAAAACAACTCGCACAACAACTTAATGATATTCGAGAAAAACTTGGTGTCGAAGGTATTTTAAGCGTACAAAAACCTCAAGTTGCTGCAAATGACAAAACCAATTTAAGTATTAAAATTAACTTAGACGAAAAACTAAAGGCAAACCTCAAAGGCAAGCGCGCCCTACTCTATATATACACAAAAGAACCAACAGGTATGCCAATGCCAATTGCAGTAGTTCGCCAACCTTTAGAACAGATTGTAAAAGGTTTCCCTGTCGAAGTAACAATGAATGATGGCAATAGCCTACAAGCTGATAGAAAGCTTAGCAACTTTGATCAAATCAAGATTGGTGCACGCATTAGCTTTACTGGTAATGCCATGCCACAAGCTGGGGATTTGCAATCGAATGAGCTGGTTATTGATTTACCTTCTAGAGATACCATCCAGTTGAATATTAACAAGGTAAGGTAGCGTTAAATTATTATTCCATCAATAATTTCATCATCATTTCATGACGATTAAGAAAATCTTTTGTAATGGTATAATGTTCAGTTTCTTGGTAGTTTATTTTTTTTATCCCACCATCTGAAAAATGATAAATTTTAGCTCTAGGATAAGCCAATAATATCGGTGAATGAGTAGCAATGATAAATTGTGATTTTTTCAAAACCAATTGATGAATAGCTGCTATGGCGGCCAATTGTCTTGCAGGAGATAGAGCTGCTTCTGGTTCATCCATAATATAAAAGCCATTACCTTTGAGCTTATTAGTTAAAGTAGCCATAAACGATTCACCATGAGACTGTTGATGCAGTGATTTATTTCCATAACCAACCAAATATCCTGTAGAATCCATATAGGTGGCTAAATTATAAAAACTTTCTGCACGTAGAAAATAACCATCTTTTGGCTTTTTATAGCCTTTGATAGGCTTAAGATATTCATGTAAATTTGAATGAGTTTGACTTGTATTAAATTGTGTATTCCAATTTCCACCCTCAGGATTAAAATTTTGTAGCACTGCAATGGCTTCAAGTAAAGTGGATTTTCCCGATCCATTCTCACCTACAAAAAACGTAACATCAGGGTGAAAATCTAAACTCTCTAACGATTGAATAACTGGAATACTAAAAGGATAGTGCTTAAATGATTCCACATCATTACGTTTAAGAATTATTTCACGTAAATATGGCTTTTCATCTAAATTCATAAAATGAGTTACTTCTTTTTAAAAGAAACAATATACGTACATATCATCGATAGAATCACATAAATACTAAAATAATAGACGCCGATTTGTAAATTGGCGTCAGTTTTACCTGTCGACTTCATAGAAAAGTAAGTCACGACAATTGCCACTACAAAGACATCTAACATAGACCACTTCCCTATCGCTGATAAAAACTGAATCTTTTTTTGTGATAAATGCAGCTTTTGCTGTAGGTTAATAACGATTAATAAAAGTGTTTTAATAATTGGAGTGATGATGGTAAATAATAGAATAATCCCTGCAATAACATATTGTTGCTTTTCAAACATTTTCATCAGGGCGGAGACGATACTTTTTGATTCGTACTGAAAGATTGTATTCCCAAGCATTGGTAGGTCTTGGTACGCTGTAATCTCTAGAATTGGAGCAAACCAACCCGTAACAAGCGCCACTATGGACAAGCCGATTAAACCACTTAACAGTGCGACCTGTTTGCCAATAAAGTAGATAACAATTGCAAGTAAGACCAAACCAACAAAAGCTTTGGTGAAACGAAATGCATTCTTGTCGTATTTTTGAGCCTTTTCTTTAAGAATTTTCAACTCATCCATAGACTCAGAATAGCCATCATACCAACTAAAAGTAATTTTTTCTAATAGCTTTTTGCCCTCATTCTTTATATTACTTTCAAGTTGTAATTTATTAGTCATTTTTGTGACACTATGAGAGTAGCCTTGTGAATTGCCAAGAGCTTCATAAGCAATCAACGATGCGATACTGCATAATACAATGACATACATTGAACTTAATATTTTACTTTTCATTTCTTTTCTTTGTCTCCACTAAAACAATATTGGGTTCATCCCAACTACCCGTTACTTTATATATGATTTTCCCCACATCCTTTAAACCTTTATGAAACATTCCTTGTACTAAAAAGCCAGCAGCAGCACCAACTGCACCGCCTGTAATTGCACCTATTGTCGGCAATATCCGACCCACTCTTGGTTCGATAATTATCCTTTGATCATAGTCCTGAGTTGCTAATCCTGTTCTTCCTGAAACACTAATCTTTGCACTTGATGAATCAATAATAAATGCATCGGTATAAGCATCGCCTTCTCTGAGTTCAAAATCCCCTTTCATGGATTGAAATTGTAAACCCTTTGCAAAGACATCACTAAAATCTAGTATTAATCGTCTGGGTAAGTTTGTTAAACTAAATAAACCGAGTACTCTTCCCATACCAGGTTTTTGGTCAACCACTTCACCTTTGCCTAATTCAACATGAATTGAGCCACTGATGTTTTTTATTTCAAAACTACTGGGTAATCCATGCCACTGTGCTTGCATGTTTACTAACGTTTCAGTGTGGCTAATGGGTGCCTGGAACCCTAATTTTTTCATAAATTCTGCAATATTTCGTGATGTCATGATAATATTAAATTTTGAAAGTCCATTTTTACTTTCGTCTCGTAACCATTCTCCATTAATATTTAATTTAAGCAAGTCAGAGTGAGTTACGAATTTTTCAACTTTTATGCCTTCACTGACAGGTCGTACCTCAATACTTGACTCTCCCAAAGGAATGCCATCGTAGATAAAATCACCTATCCATATATGTAGCGGTGGGTAGCTTGAACTAACTTGCTCACTTGATTCTTCAGCCTTAGCATTATCAGGTGCTTGCCAATGCAGTTTTTGTAGCTGAACAATAATTCCTTTTTTGCTCAAGTTATTGGCTATTTTGACAGTTCCAGAAATGTCTTGGGCTTGAATCGTTAAATCAATACTTTCATCTTTAATGTTATTGAATACATCAACATTCACATTCTTCAACTCACGTGCCATAAATATAAGCGTATCAATCTGTAAAGACATGTTTTCAAATGGAAGGTCTTTAGAATTGCCTTGTGATTTGTTTTTGGTGAGTACACTTATCCATTTATCGACATCCACAATTCCTAAATGTCCACCGAACTTATCTTGGGTTTTACCAAATATTAATTTATTTAATTTGAACTCACCTGACTCGCGGTTAACGCTAAAATTTGATGTTAATGATTGATTAAAACTTAAATCCCAACCGCTATCTAAACAAGGGAGAGTGCATGATAAAGAAAAAGGAGTGCTTTGTTCTATCGGTTTTGTAAAAGGTGGAGGTATATCTAACTGAACACCAATTAAATTAGAGTTTGCAGTAAAAACAGTCTGTGCTTGCTTGCTATTTGAAATGGAGAACTCCCATGGAGCACGTCCAATTGCTGGCAACTCAAACCCAAGTGTTGATTCAAAATTTGTTACATCATAATTACCATTTATCAACACATTAATTTTCGTAGGTTGATTGGCTTGGTTGACTATATCGCCAGATACCACTGCACTTTGGTTAAGGAATTTGGCTTTTAAATCGGATAGCTTTAAAGATAAACCTGAAAAATTCAATTCCCCAACTAAATCAAGTAATTGAAAATGACCAACTTGAAAATCAGTATGATTAAAATCAACTGAGCCTGATGGTTCTATTTTAACATTGGGTATATTCAGAGGAAACCCTAAGTGAACATGTGCTTCCTGTTTGCCTTTTAAAGATATGTCTTCATCTAAAATTTTCAAGCCTTTTTTCATTGGTGATGATTTTAGAAAATCAAGCAAATAATTATCTTTACCCTTAGCATTAACATCAACTGTTAAAAAAGGTTTTTTGAAGTTTTTTATACGAGCCAATACATTTTTGATGCGCGCTTTCATTACACGACCCTCGTGCGACTTTACACTCAAGGACATGTTTTTAGTGTCTACAACTGCATTAAAATCAGAAAGTATCGGCCAATCTTTATGGTATTTAACTTGTGCATTTTTTAAGTTCGATTGTGTGATAAAAACACCTTGACTGGCTTTAAAGGGATAATCTTTAGTCATGCCATGATAAATTATCATGCCATTTTCAACCACTCCAGAGACCAAAGCTTGATCTAAAAAATTTAATAGCTTTGGTTTCCATTTGTTTTTTGGCCAATATTTATAAAGTTTATCAACTTGGGCTTCATATATTGCAAAGGTTAAATCCATAAACAGGTTTTCATCAAGCCCAATTCGTGCAGCACCATCTAAAATAAAATCATTACAATCACACCACATAGAATTAATTTTGACATCTACATCATTGTCTTGCATGGATGTTTGTGCAGTGATTAATAAATTTTTCCATTCAACGGAACCACGCAAAACTCCAGGGATGTGAGCTGAACCATTTTCAGAGTCAATAAGCAACCTGATTTGTTCATTGTGAAAACTAATTGAACCCGCTAAGTTGGTTAATCGTGTCACGTCAGTGGTCACATTTATATTTTCAAAAGAAATACTGGCATCAATAATGCGCCTTAAATCCACATCGTATTTCATTGATACATCAGCGACTTTTCCTGATAAATCAAATGCCTCAAACGCAACAGTATCAACATTAATCACGCCTAGAATTGCACGCAATAGAGGAACATCAAGCACATCTGCTTGTAAATTTATAAATCCTTTATCACGGGTAATACGAACATTTATTTCATCTTGTGATAGGGATGCTGTTTCAATATCTTTGATGGTTAAATCTGCCAACCATTTGTTTTTATTGCCTTTATAAATCAATTCGGCTTGGCCTGTAATTTCGGCATCATTTTCAAATAATTTATTTTTAAGGTTGGCAGTTGCCATCATTTTTACAATACTGCTATTCTGCGTTTCAACCCATAATTTTGCATCAACAAATGTTTTCGGGAAAAAATTACTGTTAGTGTAATCACTAATGCTGTGTAAAGAGAGGTTTTTAGATTCCACATACCATTTGGCTTGTTTGAGAAAATCAGAGCCTTTATCAGTAATGGCTTTTAATGAAATAATATCGGCAATTTCTTTTGTATCAAGCTCTAATACAAAAGCTCTCTTGTCATTTGATTGCTGCACTGTTATCTTTGATTTTATCTTATGTTGAGCTTTTGATAGTGGGTCTTTTATGTTTAAAGTCAGGTTATCAACTGAAAGCGTTCCTGCATCTAATAGTTTTCCTATTTTATCCGAGAATCCCTTATCCATATCCACTTCATCAGTAAGGACAATCTTTCCTGATGGCTTTCTTTCAAAATCAACATCTACATCACTAATTTCAAGGTTTATTCCTGTCGAACCTTTTGGTATGAGAAACTTAATAAAGTTAATTGTTAAAACAGCTTGATCAACGGCAACCTCTTCTTCATCCTTTATTTTTAGCCCTTCAATAACAAAAGAGGGACCAAAACCACGCCATTTTCCTGAGATATGCTCTATGATAACTTCCTTATTCCATTGTTGTGACAAAAAAGAAACCACTTTATCTTTATACAAGCTCTCATTAGGCAAAATGAGTGAAACAATACCGACCACAACACCGAATAGTACAATTAATATCGCTAATAGTCCGCGTAATTGTATCCACAATCGAAAAGCAATAGAATGTTGAGCAGTATTAGTCATAAACTAAACTATCACCACATCGTATTGTTCTTGTGAGTAAGAGTTTTCAGGTTGCAGGCTAATTCTTTTTCCTAATTCATCTTCTAATTCTGACAATGAATGAGTTTGTTCATCTAAAATATAATCGACCAAAGCAGACGATGCTATGACCAATATTTTGCCTGTTTGAAACTGTCTTACCATGCGAATAATCTCTCTAAACAACTCATAACAAACGGATTCAACAGTTTTCACCTTACCTAAACCATCACATGATGGGCATTGTTGTGATAACATCTGTTGTAAATTTTCTGTTGTTCTTTTACGCGTAATTTCTACCAAGCCTAAGGTTGTCAAGCCGTGAACATACGTTCTTGTTGGGTCAGATGTTAAGTGGCTTTTCAATGTTTTGATTACTTGATTTTTATGCTCTTGCTCGGACATATCAATAAAGTCAGCAATAATAATGCCACCAATATTTCTTAAGCGCAACTGCCGTGCAATTATTTGAGCAGCCTCTAGATTAGTGCGAAACACGGTTTCTTCTTGGTTTTTAAAACCAATATATTTACCCGTATTAACATCGATTGTTGTCATCGCTTCATTTTGATCTATAACTAAATTTCCACCAGATTTCAATGGTACAAATTGACGTAAAGCCCTATTTATCTCATCATCAATATTGTGGAAATCAAAAATAGGTCTAGCTCCTTTATAATGAACTAATTCTCCTTGCCATTCAGGAACAAATTCTTTGATGAATCTTTTTAGGTGTACATAGACTGTAAAAGAGTCTGTTTTAATTATTTTAACCTCAGATGAGATAAAGTCACGTACAATTCGCTTGGGTAAATTAAACTCTTGGTAGATTAACTCTTTGACTTTACCTGTTTTAATTCGCTCATCAACCTTACCCCACAATTTGTGTAAAAATTTAAAATCACGTAACAAATCTTCTTCATTGCAGCATTCGGCATTGGTACGAGCAATTAACCCATGTACTTTCTTCTCTTGCAATTTATCTAAACAAGCAATTAAGCGCGCGCGCTCCTGTTCTTCCATTATGCGAATTGAAATGGTGTTTACTTCCGGTTCATTTGGTAAAAGCACCAAAAAACGGCTAGGAATACTTAAATTACAGGTAATTCGTGCGCCTTTTGAACCAATAGCATCTTTATATACCTGCACTACAATTCTTTGGCCTTCATGAACAACTGATGAAATCGAAGGGTAATTAACTTCAGAATCTGGCTTCTTTTGACCCTCTAAACGAATCAATTTTTGCTGAGAACAGACATCTGTTACATGCATGAAGGCCGATCTTTCATGCCCAATATCAACAAAAGCTGCTTGCAGACCAGGCAAGACTTTTTCAACTCGACCAATATAAATATTACCCACACATGATGTGTTTTGGTAACGCTCAATAAGCATTTCTTGCAACATACCATTTTCAACCAGTGCCACACGGGTTTCACTTGGTGTTGAATTAATAAGTATCTCTTCGCTCATTCAAACTCCTTAAGTAATTGTGATGTTTCATACAGTGGCAATCCCATAATGCCAGAATGACTGCCAGAAATATACTTTATCCAGCGCGCAGCAAATCCTTGAATACCGTAACTTCCCGCCTTATCCATGGGTTCTCCACTGGCAATATATTCTTTAACCTCCTGAGATTCTAATTGATCAAACAACACTTCACTAATTGAACTTTCAACTCTTGATTTAGTCGAATCAACCAAGGCAACTGCAGTAATAACTTGGTGTTTTTTAGCTGATAAGGACATCAACATGGTATAAGCATCTTTTTCGTCTTTGGGTTTTCCCAAAATAACATCGCCCAATACTACGATAGTATCTGAGCCAAGAGTTGGCAATAATTTATCCGAGCGATTCCACCCTTCTTGAGCTTTTTCTTTGGCTAACCTCAAACAATAATCCAATGGCTCTTCATTGTCTCTAACACTCTCATCAATATTTACAGGAGCGCACACTGGAATGATGCCAATTTGTTCTAGCAATTGTTTTCTTCTGGGAGATTGTGATGCAAGCACCAATTGTTTTAAAGCCATCTATTATTCACGGTGATATGGATGATTGGCTATTATACTATAGGCTCGGTATATTTGCTCAATAACAATGACACGAACCAAGGGGTGAGGAAAAGTTAATAAACTCAATGACCACTGCGCGACGGCTTTATTTTTGACTTCATCAGAAAAACCATCTGCTCCACCAATCACGATGGCAATATCAAAAGACTGCATTTGCCAATTGGTGATAGATTGAGCCAGATATTTTGTTGAAATAGCTTTGCCGTGTTCATCAAGAACAATCATTTTTTCATTTGGTTTTAATGCAGATAAAATACTCATACCTTCTATCTGCTTGGCTTTTTCAACGTTGATTGTCTTAGAACGATGAACTGGAGGAATTTCTATTAACTCGATTTGTTGGGATTTAATGAGTCGTTTATTGTAGTCATTATAAGTTTGTTGCACCCATTTGGGCATTTTTTGCCCTACTGCTAACAATCGAATTTTCATTCTTGTTGTGCATCAATATCCCAAAGACCTTCTAAATTGTAGTGCTCACGAGCAGGTGGGGACATGACATGTAAAACAACATCAACAAAGTCCACAACAACCCATTCGGATTGACCTAGTCCTTCTGTTCCCATTTTTTCATAGCCGTCTTCTTGAGCCTTTTTAAAGGCTGATTCGGCAATAGTCTGGATGTGGCGATTGGATGTTCCCGAAGCAATAACCATAAAATCAGTGACTTGTGTCAGGTGTTTGACATCAATGACCGTAATGTCATTGGCTTTAGCGTCTTCTAGTGCGCCTACGATAATATTTTTCAATTGCGATGAATCAACATCTTGCTTACTTGGGGCTGTTTTCATTAGTTCTTCAAATAGTTTGTTATGTTATATAGTTTATGGATTTTACCACTACCATGCTTTTTTTTCATGGCAAAGTGGCATTTTGCGAGTATCAATACCAAAAAGAGCCTCTAATTAACTTAGAAGCTCAAATTTTTCTAATATAAATCAAATACTAATCCCAACCACCAAAACGCAAGTGACGCATAGACTCACCATTGCCTTTAATTTCTTTTAATGCTTCGATACCTATTTTAATGTGATTATCCACATAGTTGGCCGAAACACTGCTGTCACTCTTCTCTGTTTTTACTCCTTCAGGAACCATTGGTTGATCCGTTACGAGCAATAAAGCACCTACAGGAATTTCATTGGCAAAAGCCGTAGAGAATATAGTTGCTGTTTCCATATCAATTGCCATCGCACGGCATTTTCGCAAGTAAGATTTAAACTCATTATCATGCTCCCAGACTCGGCGATTAGTGGTAAATACAGTTCCTGTCCAATAATCTAATTTAAACTTAACTATTGTTGCTGAGACTGCTCTTTGCAACTTAAATGCAGGCAGTGCAGGCACTTCTGGTGGTAAATAATCATTGGATGTTCCTTCCCCACGAATCCCTGCAAGTGGAAGTATTAAATCTCCTAAATTATTTTTCTTCTTAAGACCGCCACATTTACCCAAAAACAAAACTGCCTTAGGTTTAATAGCACTAAGCAAATCCATAATTGTTGCAGCATTTGCAGACCCCATACCAAAGTTAATGATGGTTATACCATCGTGCGTGGCATTACTCATGGGGCGGTCTTCGCCTTGAATCTCGGCTCCAGTTTGCTCACAAAAACGATTAACGTAATCTGAAAAATTTGTTAATAGAATGACATCACCGAAGTCTTCTAGTGCTGTGCCTGTATAACGAGGCAACCAATTTGAGACAATTTCTTTTTTACTTATCATTATTATTCTCCTTATTGAAATTGACGGAGTATGATAAAGAGATTAGCTTGTAATAGCAACTAATAGATTGTTTTGAAGACTTAGAAGAATACTTTTTAGCGCTATTTTGTAAGTAGTTCAGCCAACTTAACAACCTTTTCATGTAAGTCTTGGGCGTTGTCAGCTACTACGGTTGAATGACCCACTTTACGTCCTTTACGCTCTTGTTTGCCATAGATATGCCAGTAAATACCTTTTTCTTTAGAATTTAAGGAAATTTTTGGAATTTCTCCAATCCAGTTTATCATGGCAGAATACCCTAGGCTCATCTGTGTTGAACCAATTGACAAACCCATGCCGGCTCTTAAATGGTTCTCAAACTGAGATGTTACCGCACCTTCAATACTCCAATGCCCAGAGTTATGCACACGAGGTGCCATCTCATTTATGAACAAACCATCATGGGTTTCAAACATTTCTATCACCAACACACCAATATAACTAAGAGTGTCAGCAATTTTCTGCGCATACTCAAGTGCTTTCTCACTTATTTTAGAGGGCTTTGCGGGTACTAAAGTTGTGGTTAAAATACCATTTTTATGTTTGTTTTCACACAAGGGATAAAATTGGGTTTCGCCCTGTGCATTGCGTACCACAATAACCGAAATTTCACGGACAAACTTCACCGCATGTTCTAAAACATAGCTTCCACCGTCAATCTCTGTCCATAGTTTTTTCAAATCAGTTTTTGAGGTAACTCTGTGTTGCCCTTTGCCATCGTAGCCTAAAGTGCGAGTTTTCAAGAATCCATCATGACCACAACTTTTGGCTGCAAAAATCAATTCAGAATAACTATCAACACTATGAAAATCAGCAATAGGAATATCTAGAGATTTAAATAATAACTTTTCTTTTAATCGGTCTTGTGCAATTTCCAAAACCTTAGGATGTGGAAAAATAATTGAACGTTTGGCTACGAATTCTGCCGCTTCCACAGGAACATTCTCGAAATCATAAGTGACGAAATCACATTTTTTAGCAAATTCTTCTAATGCCATTTCATTAGAATAATCAGCAACCATCAAATCGCCAACCAAGCCAGCACAGGCATCAGCGGCAGGATCAAAAAAAACGAAGCGAAAACCCAATGGGTAACCATCGAGAGCCAGCATTTGTGCTAATTGCCCACCGCCAAGAATACCGATGGTTGGAAAAGAAGTCTTTTGAGTCATGTCTTTAGCCTGCAGGATTGGGGTTATCTAGTACACTTTGGGTTTGTTTCTCTCGAAACGATGCCAGATTTTGTTTGATTGTTTTATCATGAGCGGATAAAACTGCGGCACAATATAAGGCCGCATTTTTAGCCCCTGCCAAACCGATACTCATTGTCGCCACAGGAACACCTGCTGGCATTTGCACAATAGACAATAAAGAATCCACACCACTGAGTACACTTGATTTTATTGGAACACCAATCACCGGGACAGGTGTTAAAGCAGCAATCATACCAGGCAAATGAGCAGCACCACCAGCAGCTGCAATAATAATTTCAAAACCATTATCTTCTGCTTGTCCAGCAAAATCAACCATCAACTGTGGTGTGCGATGTGCTGAGACAACTTGTTGATGAAACTCAATACCTAACTCATCCAATAATTGCGCGCAATGTTGCATGGTTGCCCAATCCGATTTGGATCCCATCACTAAAGCTACTTTTTTCATTAATAATCACTCGGTGTTGTTAATTTTACTAAAGATGAATTGTGTCATACTTAAACTCAAGAAACAAATAGAACCTTAAAAAAAATAATAGAGACCTCTAAACATATTAACCCTGCGGCATAATACCGCAGGGTTAATAACTCTTATCTTTTCATCAACACTTCAACGCCTTTAGGTCTTAATGACACTTCTGTTGTGTTATAATCTTTTTTTTATTTATTGAGTTCATGTCGAAATTACCCAAACAAGTCAAAATTATTGATGTTTCTCCTCGTGATGGATTACAGAATGAAAAACAAGTGATTGATTTAACAACAAAACTTGGGCTAATTGAGCGTTTAGGGCAATCAGGTGTTAGCAATATCGAAGTCACTGGATTTGTTAGTCCTAAATGGGTTCCTCAGCTGGCTGACTCTTCACAGTTATGTGAGCAACTAGTCCATCATAAAAATATCAATTATTCTGCCCTTGTACCAAACCTCAAAGGTATGGAATTAGCCATTGCAGGTGGCATAAAAGAAGTCGCTGTTTTTACAGCAGCCAGTGAATCATTCACCAAAAAAAACATTAACTGTACCATTAATGAATCTCTTGAACGCTTTAAGCCCGTTATGTTATTAGCTAGAGAAAATGACATCAAAGTTCGCGGTTATGTTTCTTGCGTCTTAGGTTGTCCCTATGAAGGGGAAATACATCCGTTTAAAGTGGCAGAAGTCACTGAAAAATTGTTTAAACTCGGTTGTTATGAGGTTTCTTTGGGTGATACTATCGGTACTGGCACTCCATTAAAAGCACAAAAAGTGCTAACACAATGCATGGAAATAACTAACATTGATACGCTTGCCCTTCACTTTCACAATACTTACGGTCAAGCCTTAGCAAATATTTATGCTTGTCTTGAGCTTGGTGCGCGTATTATTGATGCATCGGTGGCAGGTCTTGGCGGTTGCCCTTATGCCAAAGGGGCTAGTGGTAATGTTGCCACCGAAGACGTTGTTTATATGCTTGATGGTATGGGTATTAAAACAGGTATAGATTTAAAAAAATTAATTCAAACTGGAAAATGGATTAGTCAAAAAATCAACAAGAGCAACAACTCTCAAGCCGGAAAAGCTAAAGTCTAGTAGCTTCTCTAAGAATTAAAATATTTTCATTACTTTTAACATTTTCTTAAACTACAATGTTAGAATTAAGCAATATAAACATTATTTCTTGGCTTGACTCTTATGAATCTTAAATATTTACTTGTTCCTATTTTGGCGTTTTCAGCTTATTCTTTGGTAAACCAAAGTCCATCAACAGCTAAAAAATCCAAACCTATAATTACAAAAAAAACCAAATACGACAAACCTGATAAAGCTGCACAATGGCTTGCTAATATGAGGCAATCTAACGACCAAACAAAAAGCCCAGCTCAATTAAACCGTCTCATCAAATCACAAATTGATTTATTAGCAGACATACAAAAACTAAACAAAGCCGCCTCTATCGCTAATATTCCCAAATTCAGCTTTGAAAACTTAGGCCCCAGTCAATCTGGTGGTCGAATTCGTGCTTTTACCATTAAATCTGATGATTCTAATCAATTGTTGACTGGTTCTGTTTCTGGAGGTGTATTTAAATCAACCAATGCAGGGCAGAGCTGGAAAGTTCAAGATGACTTTCTAACAAGTTTAACCATTGGGAGTATGATAAGTGACCCGGATGAACCTAATCGTGTTTTTATTGGCACTGGTGAAGGCTTTTTTAACTTTGATGCAGCACGTGGTGCTGGTATTTTCGTTAGTGAAGACTTCGGTGAGTCTTGGAATCAATTAGCCGCTACGGACAATGAAAATTTTTATTATGTCAATCGCCTTGCTCGCGTGCCTAATTCAGACATATTAATTGCTGCCACTCGCAAAGGAATATTTCGCTCTAATGATTTGGGGCAAAGTTGGGCAGAAACGAGCGAGTTTTCATCAGTTTCCAGAGGTTTTGTTGATTTAAAAATCGACCCGAGTGATTCCAATCACCTACTTGCTGTACATTATGGCAATCCAAATGATGCTGTGGCTGTCAATATTACATCACCTGCCTCTATCGCTGACTCATATAATGCTGTTTTGGCATCTTTTGGGCCTGACTTTCCTAGCAATGGAACAGGAAATAGAACCATAGAACTCGTTAATGATGGTGCAGGCACCACCAATGATGCTTGCGAAACCATTAGCGCAAATCTCTCTGGGAAAATTGCACTCGCTCAACGCGGCAGTTGTAATTTTACCGTGAAGGTTAAAAATGCACAAAATGCAGGAGCTGTTGCCGTTATTATTTACCAAAACTTAAACGATGATGCTTTTGTTATGGGTGGTGAAGATGAAACCATTACCATTCCATCAGCTATGATTTCAAAAGCAGATGGTGAATTAATTGCCAATGTGACAAGTATTTTAGGCAGTGTTGATAATGTCATTACAACAACACTTAATCGCTTTGTTATGGAATCCAATGATTCTGGAACGTCATGGTCTCAATTAAATGCCTCAAATGGTTTGCCTGAAAGCAATGTTGGGCGCATGGAACTAGCCTTTGGTAGCGATGGTGTAACCTATGTGATGGTTGCTAATAGTGAAGATGAAACCTTGGGGTTGTGGAAATCCAACGGCAATGGAGCCAACTTTGTAAAAACGCCATCCAATACCCAATTTATCGAACGTCAAGGCTGGTATGATTTAGCCATTGCCGTTGATCCAAACAATTCAAATAAAGTTTTTTTAGGGGCAATCGACCAGTATGTAAGTAATAATGGAGGAATTACACTTATTAAAAACACACAATGGGATCCAACAGGTAGCAATAATGATATTGCAAAGTACATGCACAGTGATCATCATGGCTACTTTTTTGATCCAAACAACTCCTCCATTCAATACACTGTTGGTGATGGAGGTCTTTACAAATCAACAAATAACGGCAGAAATTTTAAAGCAATCAACTCAGGACTAAGTATTTCGCAATCCTATGGTATTGCCCTTCACCCAAGCAATGGCAGGTTAACATCTGGCACTCAAGACAATGGCTCACAAATTTATTTTGGCGACGCAAATACATGGCTTGAGTGGCGAGGTGGCGATGGTGGGTACAATGCCTGGGACCAACAAAATCCTCGATACCTTTATGGCTCTAACCCAGAGGGTGTTATGTTTGGCTCTAGCAATTCAGGAAACAGTATCTCAATGATGGAATTGCCCGATACGGATGGCGCCTTATTTATTCAACCCTTCACACTTGATCCCAACAATGGCAATCGATTGGTTGTCGGTACTGATAATGTTTTTCTTACAACAAATGCGCGACTACTAAGCAATGCACAATTTAGTGATATAAGTGGAACACTTGCAAGTGGCTCTGTTTCCGCCCTAACATTCAATCAAATAGTGACTTCCCAATTACTTGTTGGAATGACGGGAGGCAATCTCTACAAAATTCAAAACGTTGGCACTCAAAATAATGTGATTGATATTTCACCAAACGATGACTCATCTGGTTACATAACAGACATTAAAGTTGATGAAAGTGACAGCACTGGTAATACTATTTATATCGCTAAATCTTTCTACGACAGTAATAGAGTTCTTAAAACAACTGACGGTGGCACTAACTGGGTTTCCATCTCTGGCAACTTACCAGATATGCCTTTATACCAGGTTTCTATAGATCCCATAGACCCAAATCGAATCTTTGTTGGTAGCGAATTAGGCCTATGGGTAACCAACTTGACTTCAGGAACACCACAATGGACGCGTTACCACTATGGTGTGGCTTACACACGCGTAGTTGACTTGGTTTGGTCTGACAATGACACACTTTATATTGGTACACACGGTAGAGGCACTTATAAAGCAACTCGTAATGCACTAGATATTAAAATCAACAAGGTTGTTACCACGAATTCAAGCAATGATGATGACGGCATTCTTGATGCGGGTGAAACTGGGTTAATAATGTTTGAAGTTAAAAACAACAGTGGTTTTGATATAAACAATGCTAATTTGACCATAAACATTGATCAAAGTGTGACAAAAAACATTCCATTAATTCCAGCTCAATCTTCCGTCATTATTTCCCAAGAACTGACTCTTGACAGTACCAACGCATGTTTAAACAGGCTTAACATTGTTACTACTCTTAATTATGACACTATTAATTACTCTAAATTTCTTCAACTTATCACCGCAGCTGACAAAAACATCAATTTAAACGAATTTGTTGAAGGCGCAGAAAATAATGAACACTCAATGTCAAAAACAATACTGCTAGGAAATTCAGGGTGGCGTCGTGTTTCTAATAGTGCTCGTACGGGCAACTCTAGCTGGTTTACCAACAATGAAGGCAATTATTCAGACAAGTCGCTTATTTCTCCTTGGCTAACAATGAATGCTGGAGGTAACATATTAAGTTTTGCTTTAAAATATAAAACTGAAAGCGATGCCAACCAACATTGGGATGGTGCTGTTCTTGAAATTCGTGAATCTGATGGATTATGGCAAGATATCGGTCAATTAAGTAGCGTTGCTTATGATGGTCAATTATTTACTAACAATACAGCCCCAACGCGCCGAGCTTGGTCAGGAAACCACAATAGTTGGCGTAATGCTAGTGTTAATTTATCAGAAACCTATAAAGGAAAAACCATCCAGTTCAGATTTAGAATGATTTCTGATGAAAGCTCTGGAGGAGCTGGTTTTTGGGTTGATGATATCCACATGTCAAATGTGATCTGGAGTGACAAAAAGACTTGCGATGAAAATATTAACCAAGGGCATAAACTGCCATTGTCTGGATTCTGGTATGATAGAAGTCGAAATGGGCATGGATTCGTTATCGAACCAATTGGTAGAGACAATCTTTATTTTACCGTCTTTTACACTTACGATGATGCAGGCAACCCAGAATGGTACACTTCCTTATCAACCTTAGAAAATGGAGTGCTCAACATCAATTTTGAGGCGGATACTTTACAACGATTCCTATACGATTATTCCATTGACCCAGCAGTAAACCAAGCTAATATCCTTGACTCTTCTATAACTGATGGGCGCTTATCGATTGACTTCAACTCAGATCTTATTGCCTCAAGTAGCGCATGCCAAGATGGAATAACAGGAAGACCTGAAGATCTTATTGCATTAGCCAAGTGGAAAATCAACAATCAACAAGGTCAATGGTGTATAGAACCAATTATAGGTGAAACAAATAAGGGGTTCCCTGATGTTGCAGGCAATTGGTATGGGGGAGCAAGTGATTCTGGCTGGGGTATTTCTTTTGCTCTTGCCAACAAGTTACTTGTTGCTACTATTTATTATTATGACGAAACAGGGAAACCACGTTGGGCTATTGGTCAGCAAGACAATTTTGTAAGTGGTCAAGAAATCACTATCCAAATGCGCGAAGTCAGTGGGTTCGGCCGCTTAGATACATCTATTGAAACAACGTCCGTTCCAGCTGGCACAATCACTGCTACAATTAGTAACCTATTAGGAAACATCTCTATTGATGGAACCTCGACTATTGACGTTGAATACAAAGGATTAGAAGGTGGTCAATGGATTAGAAATAATGTACCAATAACTATTTTGACTAAACCACACGATTAAAATACGCTTAATTTTATGGCAAAAAAGCTTGTATTAATTATCAGCACCTTATTGCTATTCGGAATTGTTCTTTATCTCAGTCAATTGAGTAAAGAACAATCCACCGAAGTCTGTATTTTGCGAGTCCTAGCTGATAACAGCATAAAAGGCCTGTCAGTAAATGTTGATTCAGATCAAATCATTATTAAAGGTCAAACCAGCTCATCAACAAGGGATAAAATTCAAGACTTATCTTTTTCACAATGTGGCAATAACGAAGTTATTACTGAACTTTCATTGAATGATAATACACTTAAACATACTGCCTGGTTACAGTTTGAAATTGATGAATTCAATGAATTGATTTCAATAACAGGGAAATTAAAAAAACAAAATCAAGTAAAAGAAGTTCTGGAAATTTTTTCAGATAGTTTTCCTAACAAAACTCTTGCCCATGACATTGAAATAGATGTATTAATAAACCCCAACAGTCCTTTAACAAACCATTTAAGCTATTTATTACCATCCATAAATACAATAAAAATGGCAAGAATAAAATTGACTGATACCGCACTAAGACTTGAAGGATTAGTCAGAGATACAAACCGTGAAAATCTGTTATTGAGTCACTTAAAGCAACTGTTTACCAATGAAGTCAGTATTGAAAACCATTTAGAGAAAGTCATTAAAGACAATAACAACATTAAACCACTAGAATTTTCTTTACCAGAAATTCCCTCTATTGAAAAGACGAGCTTGCATTAACTTTCGTAATCTTTCTTGACATTTTTATTCGATAAGTAGATTATAAAGTTATACTAATTGAGATTGTTAACATGAGTAAGAAAACACTTATATTTTTAGGTATTATTGGGTTAAGCATTATATTCTTTTTATGTGTTTGGTTACATAGCCATTCCATAGAAAAGGATATCGCCCAGTGCTCGCAAGATATATTAAATAAAAATGGTCTATCACAGTTAAGCGTTGATACAAACAATCGGGGCCGAGATGTTTTGGTTGCTGGGGCTGTAGACTCAAAGCAACTTAAAGAAAAAGCATTGCATATACTCAAAGATCAGTGCCACATGACTGGTCTTAAAAATCAGATTAAAGTCATTAAATCCATGCCTTCAAAAAAAGCACATATTCAAATTCTATTTAATGGCAATAATGAGTTGGTAAGCTTTACTGGAACAACAGCAAAAGAAACAGTTGAAAGTAATTTTGGTTTCTTGCTAGACTCTTTTAAGCGAGCCAAAAAGTTTAACCTTTCCATTAATAGCAACCAAGATATTATTCCTGTAGACTATAATCTCTACATATCCGCACTAATCCCTTATTTTAGTCAAATTAATGCTGCCAACATTATTCTTGATGGTCAAACAATAGTATTAAAGGGTGAGGTGAATAGTGAACAAGTAAAAAATACCATCACTGATGATTTGCAAAACACATTAGAGGGTCGTGCCACTATTATAAACTCATTATCTATCAGTAAACGAAATAAAGTGGGTATGCAACAAGCTCTTGATGCTAATCATTGCCAGCAAAACTTATCAAAATTACTGAGAGAATCAAAAGTGCATTTTAATTCAGGTAGTGCTCAAATTTTAGTTGATAGTTTTGATTTACTTAATCATCTCGCTCGAACCACTAAAGCCTGCCAAAAGGTTAATATTGAAATTATTGGTCATACCGATAAGTCTGGCAATGAAAGCAATAACATTAAACTCAGTAAAGCGCGTGCAACTGCTGTGGCTAATTATTTATTTGCCAAAGGTGTTAAAGGAGGGAAACTGACAGGAAAGGGAGTGGGTTCATCTCAACCAATTGCAACAAATGCAACACAACAAGGGCGAATGCAAAATCGTCGAATAGAATTTATAGTACATTCTCTGGAGGAGTAAAAAATGAATTATTTATTAAGTCAAATTTTCTTATGCTTATTAGCTGCATTTATACTGGGTGCAATTATTGGATGGCTATGGAAAAATCAGAGTGATAAAACAGAACTAATTAAACTAAAGAAACGGTTAGCAAACTGTAAAAAAGATTTAAATGGCCATAAATCTTTGAATGAAAAAATCAAAGCTAAGCCACAAAATCAACAAGAAAAACCTGCATCAAACACACCTGAAGACATCAACAATCCTGCTGTTAAAACAGTTGATAAAGGAGCAGGAACACCTGCCTTTCTACATGCTCCACGTGGTGGCAAGGCTGATGATTTAAAGCGCATCAAAGGCATTGGCAAGGTATTGGAAGCTATTCTTTCTGAACAAGGAGTCTTTCACTTCGAACAAATCGCATCCTGGAGCGATGAAAATGCCAAATGGATGGATACTTTTATGAAGTTTCCGGGACGTATTGAGCGGGAACAATGGAGAAAACAAGCAAAACAATTACAGCAAGGCTTGGAAACTGATTTTTCTAAGAAGGTCGATAAAAACAAGATTTATGACTAGTACATGAATTAACCGAGCTTTCAAAATCTGTAGACAAACAAGAACTGCTGATGCGAGCAGTTCTTTTAAGGTCGATTGATACTTTACAAACCTTCTCTTATCAACCCAAATCCCGATATAGAAAGTACGATGATAGCACAAGTCCTTGATGCACCTAGAAAACCCAGAAAAAGCTTCATCACCAATGAGGTGACTTTGGTTTTTCTTGATTTCCTATGCACATCAGTTGCTTGCACCCTCAAATGCATTTCTATATCGGGATTTGGGTATTTAAACAAAAGTTAAATACTTTATAAAGTCTTCATTTCTTCCATGTACCACATCATCGTATGTTTGCTTGATGAAAGCAGTAACATCACCAACAACATCTGCTGTGCCAATCACTTGATCATTAATTGAGCGAATAGGAGTTACCTCAACAGCTGTTCCGGTAAAAAATGCTTCATCAGCATCCATGGCTTGTTCTAATGTGATTTTTTGCTCAATAACTTTATAGCCATAATGCTGTGCAATTTCAATAATTGTTCCTCGCGTAATTCCTGGTAAAATATGTCCAAGTGATGGCGTATAAATCACTTTATCTTTAACAATAAAGAAGTTCTCTCCAGCACCTTCCGCTACGTTTTCATCATGGTCTAAAAACAGAGCTTCGTGGTAATGCGTATCATCCAGCTCAATAGCAGATAAGATGCCACCAATGTAGTGACCACATATCTTGGCATCAATCACCGTTGTTTCTGGTGAAATACGCTTGTATTTACTCACCTTAATATCAACCATGTCATGTGGCAAATATTTGCCCCAAGGCCAATTGGCAATAATAATTTCAACAGGATTACCCTTAGCTGAAACACCTAACTCTTTATAACCATAAAAACTTAATGGACGGATATAACCCGCTTCTAAACCATTGGCTTTAACCATTCCAACTTGTGCTGACATTAGTTCATCCAAATTATAGTCAAGTTCCATGCCCAAAACATTAGATGAATAAATCAATCGCTCGGTGTGTTTTTTAAGTTGAAAAATTGCAGGGCCTTTATCAGTTTTATAAAAACGAACGCCTTCAAAAGCACCTCCACCATAATGTAATGTGTGTGTTAATACATGTGTGGTACTTTCTTCCCATGGTTTAAGCACGCCGTTGTGCCAAATAGTTTCTGTTGTTTGCATAATATTTTTTAGTTTTGTTGTTCGAGTTTTGCCCACGAATCACGTAATGTCACGATTCGGTTAAAAACTGGTTTATCATTTTCATGAGTAGTATCACGGTAAAAATACCCCATGCGTTCAAATTGATAGCGTATGCCCTCTGAGTTACTAAGAATATTGGGCTCAATCTTGGCATTTTCAATAACTTCTAATGAGTCAGGATTCAAATCACCCAGTCCTTTTGGAGCTGGCTTGTTAAATAATCGGTCGTACAAACGTACTTCAATATCATCTGCGTGCTCAGCACTCACCCAATGAATCGTACCTTTGACTTTTCTGCCATCAGGAGAAGAACCTCCTTTTGTTTCTGGGTCATAGGTGCAACGCAATTCTATAACATTACCCTCTTTATCTTTAATTGCACTTTGACAGGTTAGGTAGTAAGCATAGCGTAAACGAACTTCTCGCCCTTCGGTAAAGCGGAAAAATTTACGGTTAGCATTTTCTTTGTAGTCATCGTGCTCAACATACAACTCTCGCCCAAAAGGTAATTCTCTCGTACCAAAAGATTCTTCGAGTGGATGATTTTTTGCTGTTATCATCTCACTCTTTCCTTCTGGATAATTTTCAATAACAACTTTAAGCGGTTTTATTACACCCATAATACGTGGTGCAACTTTGTTCAAATCTTGGCGCACAGTATCTTCCAACATACTCATTGGCACAGTTGAAGGTTTTTTTGTTACCGTACTTCTTTGGGCATAATGTCGAACCGACTCAGGTAAATAACCACGTCTTCTCATACCTGATACCGTTGGCATACGAGGATCATCCCAGCCATCGACCTTACCTTTTTCAACCAACTCATTTAACTTACGCTTTGAGGTAATGGTAAAAGATTGATTCATGCGGTTAAATTCAATTTGTTGTGGATGACATTCCAATGAAATATTATCCAAGACCCAATCATACAATGGACGATGATCTTCAAATTCTAAAGTGCAAATCGAATGGGTAATGCCTTCTAATGCATCAGAAATACAATGGGTAAAATCGTACATCGAGTAAATACACCACTTATCACCTGTACGAATATGGTGTGCTCGTTTTATGCGATAAATAATTGGATCACGCATATTGATATTGCCAGATTGCATATCAATTTTAGCACGTAAAACCATACTACCATCATCGAACTCCCCTGCTTTCATGCGAGCAAATAAATCTAAAGATTCTTTAATTGATCTGTCTCGGAAAGGGCTATTTACTCCTGGCGTGGTGAAATTTCCGCGATTTTCACGTATTTCTTCAGGAGATTGTTCATCAATAAAAGCCAAACCTTTTTCAATCAACTCGACAGCATACGCATAAAGTTGATCAAAATAATCCGATGAATACAATACTTTATCATTCCATTGAAAACCTAACCATTTCACATCTCGCTGAATAGCTTGTGCATACTCAAGCGACTCTTTTTCTGGATTGGTATCATCAAAGCGCAAATTACACAAACCTTGATAATCCTCTGCAAGACCAAAGTTCAAGCAAATAGACTTAACGTGCCCCACGTGCAAAAAACCATTTGGCTCTGGAGGGAAACGCGTATGCACTTGCGTATGCTTTCCTGAAGCTAAATCGCCATCAATGATTTGAGTAATAAAGTTCTCTGAAACGTTCTTTTCCGTCATAAATCTGATAAAAAGTTAATTAAACAGGTATTTTACTAGCTATTGAAATTTTAGCTAGTTATTCGTAGATAATATTTAATGAGTATTACTTTAAGACTTACAGGTTTTAATCATACAAGTTACACTTTGTGTTGTTAATTTTTCAAAAACCCATTCATTGTTTTAAAACTCCCTGTAGTATTAGTCCTGCTAATAATGATATACTCGACAGAGGACTTGATTCAAGATTATCAACTACTGAACTCTCAGGTTTTTGTAAAATTTCAACCTCATATGATGTTGCAGTTTTTAAAACAACTTGCTCAAACCCATTAGTAAATATTTCTTCAGCCAACATTTCACATGTTGCAGGTTGTAAGGCACACAATTCAGAAAAACCCATCATTGTACCATCTGAAAAAGAAAATTGTGAAATGACCTCTCCTTGAGCACTGTTTGCGATATGAATACTTGAAAGAATAGTATTTTCATGATGACCATATTGGATTTCTAGATCACCAGTTACTAAACTATTAACAAGAGTAACATCATCTGCATCTAAACCACCAAGAAACCTAATCGTATTACCACCAGAGTCATTAGTATCAACAATCGTTGTAAAAGGCATAACACCAGGTTCTGGGTCATCTTGATAACGAAAAATGTAAGTATCATGCCCCAAACCACCAGTTAGCGTATCAGCACCACGATCTCCTTGCAGTAAGTCATTGCCATCACCACCTTGTAAATTATCATCACCTTTACCCCCTCGAAGAACATCAATTCCAGCACCACCGTTTAAAGTATCAACACCATCTCCGCCCGCAAGCAAATCATCACCATCATCACCATTTAGGGTGTCATTGCCGCTTGCTCCAAATAGCCTATCATTACCAATACCACCATGTAATGTATCGTTATCGGCTCCTCCATCAAGAACATCTTTACCAGCACCGCCAAAAACAATATCATTACCGCCTCTTGCAATAACGGCATCATCGCCATCAAGCATGTCAAGATTTTGGATTGTTGCATCACCTTCATACCAATCATTAAAGGCTGTAATTTGATTACTGCTTGCCATAAGCATTGTACTAGTCATTGGGGTTTTCAATACAGTGGTTAAATCAACATATGATAAAACCCTACCATCAATAAATTCAAATTCTTCAATAACACTACCACCAGCTCCACCAGATACCTTTAAAGCATCATTAGGCGAATAATGCACCAACATATCACCACCGACATCCTCAAAAGTAATGCGATTAGGATAAACAAATTCATCAAATTTTATTCTATCTAAACCACCACTATCAGAAATAGTATCAGGTGAAGTCGCACTTGAATTATTTAATACGGCCAAATACACATCATCACCTGAACCTCCATTTAACATATCAATACCAACACCTCCGTTTAAAACATCGTTGCCATCATCACCGTTGAGAATATCGTCTCCAGCCCCACCAAATAAAAAATCATTATCATCACCGCCATTTAAAATATCATCACCTTGTCCGCCACGTAAATTATCCAATCCTGCTTCACCATTAAGAATATCATTACCATCATTGCCATCAATTACATCATCACCATCACCACCAACTAAGACTACATCATCACCAGTACCTCCAGAAATATAGTCATCGCCACCATATCCATAAATTTCATCAACTCCATCACCGCCATAGAGAAAATCATTGCCAGATGGCTCTCCTAAGTCATCTCCAAATAACATGTCATCGCCAGAGCCACCATCTAAAGTATCATGACCTTGATTACCAAACAACATGTCATCACCAGAGCCACCAAACAAAAGATCATTGCCATATTCAGAGCCTACTGGCATGGCGACTAAATCATCACCATAAATCATATCATCATCAGCCTCACCGTATAAAGTATCAGAACCAGGGCCACCACTAATCCAATCAGAGCCTGGACCTGCATACACAATGTCATTATTAGAGTCAGATACTTCATCTTGAACACGGTCAGTAGTCGATCTAACTACTTCAGGAATAAACTCAAAATCACCACCAGCTGTAATTGAAGTTGTGAAATTAAACGCATCACCAGGTGTCACAAGAGCATAATTGATAGAAGAAGTGTTCCAGTTACTACCGTCCCAGTTATGCAATCTACCAATAAAAGGTACGGGTGTAATGACCACAAGATTTCTTTCAAAGGTATAATAACCATCTGCCAAAATTATGTCAAAACCACCACCAGCATAAACTAAATCAGCACCTGTGCCCATGGTAATAAAATCTTGATTGCCTGTACCGTAAGCCACATCATTACCTTCGTCAGCAACAATCCAATCCCCTTGATCAGAAGTGTTAGTGGCATTGATGTCTTCTCCTTCTTCTCCTGCAATAATAAAGTCATCTCCCACACCCGTGTCAATCAAATCAATGTCCGCACCACCAATTACAGTATCTTTATCAATCGGGCCATTAACTGCATTGTTAAATCCAACTCCAGCCAAAATGAAATCTTTACCTTCCTCCCCATAAATAACATCATTACCTTCCTCCCCATAAATAACATCATTACCAAAAGCAGTTGAAGCACGATCTGAAAGCCCTCCACCACTACCCAATAAAACAACATCATGACCACCCTGAAAATCTGTCACAGTATCATACAAGTTTCCAGCATCATAAAAGTCATTGCCAGTTGAACCTGTTTCATAATAATCTAATGTACCAACAGCCGCTGTATCAGATGGAGCGAAAGTATCAGTCGGAGGAAGAGGGTCACTACTATTGTTCAACACAATACCCATGTTATTTACAGTAGAAAATCCTTCAATAACCACCATTGAATCGGCTTCATCGGAGTCTTTGATAATAAGATGGTTGCCATGAAAGGTGCTCAACAAATTATACCTAAAACGCCCGTCGTCACTATCCCAAACATTACCACCAACTCGATCACCACCTGTGAGTATTTCACCATTAAATTTAATCGAGCCCATACCATCAGAATCAAATATCACATCACGCCCATCATTGACAATATAGTTATCATTGCCATTACCACCAGAGAGAAAATCATTGCCGCCACCGCCATTTAGTGTGTCAGCTCCATCGGCACCGTAGAGGCTGTCATCACGAACTCCGCCTATTAAGCTATTATCATTGGCATTACCAAATATAATTTCTACCAAATTTGTTGGACTATTTGCTGGAGGATTAACAATTACAAAATTTACATTTACATTTAAGTCTTTAAAACGTGTTGACTGAGTAATATCTGCTGAACTAACTGGTGTGCCTGCATTTTGGGTTAAACCAAATAAATTAAATTTAGCATCATATGCCAGTCTAGCTTTGGTCATTGCACCACGATCAATCCAGTATTTCTTAGAAACATTGATGTTAATAGATACGCCATTATCCACCTTGAATATTGACAAACCTTGCAATGCTTTTTGTGCCAGCATATCACCATCCAAAGCATCAGTAACCAAATTATCTACTAAGTGAACGGTGGTTGCTATTGATTGATTTTGAGTCCCTGGTCCACCAAAAAAAGTTAAAACTTTTTGGTTAAAATAATCATTGATACCAGTGGTAATGATTGGATTAGAAAATTGCCCACTACTTGCTCCCTCTAGCATATGCAAAACTCCAACATCGCCAAAATTGATTACAGGGGCAAAAGCGGCTTCTGCTTTTAAGCCTTCAACGGCAGCACTAACTGTTAAAGGCACTCTGCCATCCAATTCACCCTCACCTCCTTTTAACCAATACAACTCCCAAAGCGTATTAATGTTGTCAAAAATAACAAAATCATTTATATTAATAAAATCATAGCCACCACCCATCATAGCCTCGGTAAAGCCATAACCAAAAGAGTGGTTAGCATACAAAACATTACGCCAATCGTCTAAATTATCAGCAGCTTCAGGATTTGGACCTACTGTAATTAAATTTTGAGTGAAGTCCGCTTGGTCTCTCAACTTGGATAAAAGCAAGGTGCCAGGCCATGCGGTGTTGTTTTGAAATACACTATCCTGAGGAGCACGGTCAAACAAAACTTGGCTAACTCCTAGTAAGTCCTTATCTGCAATAACATCTATATTTGGAAGAGTCCATAAAAAATCATTTTTCAATGTATCATAAAACAGTCTTGCAACAGCATTTGAAGCTTCTTGCAATTGAGCATCTGTAAAGGTTTCAGCATAATGTAAATTTCCTTCTTTTTTAGCATATTCTCGAATCATTCGAGCAAATGCTCCCTGATTAATATTGACATTTAATGCACCCTCGACCCATATTCGCGGTTTCAATACATTAGGTAACTCATCTGGGGTAACTCCATTAACCTCCGTTGTTAGTATTTCTGCAACTCTTGAATAGAATATTGCAAAATTGCCAGAGTCTCCTTCATTTTGTGGACCTGATGCATACGCATCAATTATTTCTATTTGCTGAGTAGGTGTAAATATATAAGACATATTACTTCTCCTTAGTGTGATTTAACTATTATTTATAGTTGATATTACAAAATTTGTAAATTGGGTGTTTGTATCCATGTAAAATTGTTTTAAATTTAATGCTGTTTCTATTTTAAAATTAATGATTTTTAAGCTTAAATGCGATGAAAAATACCATCTCAGTGTACAAAAAGAACCTATATCATTTTCTGTACTATTGAGTAGTAAACCTTTACTTGGATATTTTGTACTTATGCTACATTTAAGAATAATTGGTTTGCCAAGAGCATCTAGTTCATCATCAATTTTCACAAAGATGTTTTTACTGTTCTTTGCTTGTGGATTATTATATTCATAAACTGAAATCTCAAATTCTTGTTTCTGTTCAACGAACTGTGCTTTTTCGAACAAGTCAACATCATAGGTTGATATTTTAGGGTATGATATTTTTTCACTTTTATTAAATTTATTACTATTTTTTCTTATAACCATACTACCTATGAAGTCGTATTGAACCTCAGTGGCTATAGTAGATAAATGAGACCATAATAAACCATCAAATTTAGACCATGCTAATGAAAACTCAAGGTATTGATTTTTTTGAATTAAACCTCTTTCAAATAAAGTTCTCACATATCCAACTTTCGTACTAAATCCACAAGGGTATCTCAATCTAGTTTTAGCAAATTGAATTTCAATCATTTGATTGTCTAAATAAGGAGGATATTTACAGTCATTACGATAAATTTTAGGTTTTTCTAATTGATTGTAATAGTCATTATGTTCATTAGCTTCAAATATATTGTCATGAATAAAGCTTTTCAAAGACCAATAGGATTTACTACCATTTGCTTTTATTGTTTCAAAGTTATAGTTCAATAAAAACGGTCCGAAAAATACGAACAATATCAATAGTGGGATAATAATTTTTTTCATATATTTTTCTCAAATCTTAGGTGTTGAACTAGCTTAATAATATTGGATTGGTAATAAACAAACGCACCTAAAACAGGTGCATTATACAATGCCAATAAAATTGTTTCAATGAACAATTTAAAATTTAGAAAGTCAATACACTCCAAAGTGCATGTAAATTTACGCAAGTTACTAGTAGCACAAAGGAAGAATATTAGTCTTTCACAACGTGAATTGGCTGAAAAACTGCAAGTTACCCATTCATTAATTGGCAAAATAGAAACTGGTGACCGACGCTTGGACTTTGTAGAAATGATTGAATACTGTAATGCATTGGACTTAAGTTTGACTGTCGCTATAGATATGGTTAAGTCGCAGTATGTCAAATAATATTTATTTTCTAAAATGGCTTGTACAAGATAACCGTGTACATAAAATTCTACTTTCTCTATTTTTATTGGCATCTGCAATTTACTTTCAATTGTCAAAGTTTTCTGCAACTCAAATTAGTGGTTTTAACACATCATACACGGTATCAACTGCCCTGACAACAATATAGTCTCTATCAGCATCACCGAAAATTGTGTCATTACCAATTCCTGCCAGCACTCTGTCTGCAGTTTCATCGACTGTCACATCTGGGTTGTCTGGGTCATCAAATGAAGAAAAGAGCAAAGTACCTGACCATGCGGCATTTTGGCCTGCAGGGTTAAGAGGGGACAGTGAGTTAATTGTATCATTAAGTACAAACTCAAAGAGAATTTCTCCAACTCCATTTGCGTCATTGTTTGCAATATCATTTATTGATTGAAGAACCCAAAGATTATTAACAACATCATCTTTAGCATTTCTTGCAACTTGATTTGAAGCTTCCTGTATTTCTGATATTGAGGTTGTGCTTTGAAAATCACTAAACCGTCTATCCCAATGCAACTCGCCTTGTGTTTGGGTGTATTCACGAATTAGTGTAGAAAATACACCAGCACCTTCATTAACCTTAGTTGCACCATCAAACCAAATTCTCACTGGCAAGACTTCGGCATTAGCATCGGGTGCACCCAAGCCTGTATCTGTGGATAAGATTGTTGACATTGTGGTGTAAAAAGGCACATGATTACCAGGGTCTCCAATATTTTGAGGTCCTGTATTAAATGCATTGGTAATATCTTGTTGTTCTAAAAGTGTAAATGTGTATGTTGCCATATTACTTCTCCGTAGGTTTTGGTGGGTTGTTTGGATATTTTATAATAAAATTCTTTAACGTTTTATTATACTTTTCAAAAATTTCTTTAAAGTTATAAGCAAATTTAGATGGTATAAATAGCATGCTCGCTTTTATATCTTTTGTTAGCCGCCAATATATTCCACATTGTGATTTTTTTTTGACCTCATGGAAAGGACTAAATAATTTATAAGGGTCAACATCACCATATCGATCACATATGATATGAGGAAACAAACCTTCAATATCTTGGTTGTTTTTTAATGTTGCTATAATATAGTTGCTTTCTTCGTATACAATGTAATCTTTCTCATTATCTTCTTTTATTTTTATTGCACTTTTAATTCTCTTTATAATGTGATCGAAAGACACTTTATTTCCATCACTAGTCAACTGGATAGCTAATAACTTTAACCTATACCTTTGTTCGATTATTTTGTGCTCTGAATCATACTCAATATGATATTCACCCATGTGAGTTGTTGTACAAGGATACTCCAAGACATAACCTGCAAATTTTGTGATAATCATATCTTTATCGGATTTGGTTACACCCACACAAGCACTGGTATCAGAATCAGGTTTATTACTCCCAACTCTACGAACTCCATCATCGGGTCGGTTTTTATGCTTTATGGCATTTGTAACAGACTTTAGCCAAGACCTTTTTTTTGGTTTGTTTTTATCAATCTCTAAAGTTGATGACTGTTCTAACTCCGCAATTTTATTGTCTTGTTGTTTATCAAAGTAATAAACAACTCCAAATAATAGGATTAAGGCAACAATTATATATTTTTCCATGGTCGTATTTGTGTGGTTTAAGTTTTATTGTAGCATAATTAAATTATTTCCAGTCTTTCATACGCTTATACTACTATAAATATGTATCGGCGTAAAAAACTGGTACTATATAGGATATTTTGCTTTTTGATTTAAAGTCCATACTATGAAAAGAAGCATTTGGACAGAAGAATATAATCACTTAAGAAAAGCACTAAAAAGAATAAGGCTTGAGGGTAACCTTACACAATATGAACTTGCTGATTTATTACAAAAACCTAGGACATATGTAACCAAGTATGAAAATGCTGATAGAAACTTAGACTTTGTGAGGTGATAAAGGTTTGTAAAGCCTGTAATATTGATCCAATTATATTTTTGGAATATTTTTTGAAGCAATTACCACCAGAACCCATATTTTAGTAAGTACCATTATCACTGCTAAATTTTATTTATACAAAGTCAACAAACGGCAGGAAATCGATATCAATCTTAATATAAGGATAAATCTGGTCACTTCCTTGCTATGTAAATTGTTCATATGATGTATAATCCACGCTTTTTTCTTTTCCTAAATTATCATTCTGGAAGTTTTTACTGTTGATTCTGGTAAAATAAACCTATGTTTTAAGGAATTAATGTTATGCCACAAAAAAATTTACCACCTTGTCTTGATAAAAATGTCAATGTCATTCTATTTGATGGTGTGTGTAAACTTTGTAACGGCTGGGCTAAATTTATTATTAGGTATGACAAAAAACAAATATTCAAATTGACATCTGTTCAGTCTCAACAAGGACAAGCTATACTGAGATATTTTGATATGCCAACTGATGAATTTAATACCATGCTTTTGGTTTCTAATAATAAATCTTATGAAAAAAGTACTGCGTTTTTTAAGGTCGTCAAGCAATTACCTATGGTTTTTAGAATGCTGATTATTTTTATTATTATTCCTCGCCCAATACGTGATTGGATGTACGATCGGATAGCCTTAAATAGGTATAAATTATTTGGCAAGTATGACCAGTGTTTGTTGCCAATTCCAGATCACGAAAATAGGTTTTTATCATGACTAATGACATAAAACTAAATTTAATTAATATTATCTCCAGATTCATTCTGGCTTTTGTGTTTTTATATCATGGTATTGTACCCAAGATACTTTGGCTGGATAGTACTGAAATATTACTGATAGAATTACATAATCTAAGCTTTAAGACTGAACATGTTGCTATGTTAGGAGGGGCTTTTGAGATTGTTTTAGCTGTCTTAGTTATTTTTTATAAAAAATCATTGTTACCAATTTATACTACAATAATTTTGTTTATTGTATTACTAATTGATGTATCAATAATACAGCCAAATTTACTCATCAAGGCTTTTAATCCACTAACCATGAATGTAATGAGTATTTCTCTTGGTGTTATAATTATTCTTTCTGACAGGAATAAAGAAATTTTATGATAAATTGTCTTATCTATATTTCAAACAAAGGAACGGATTATAACCAGCAAATGAAGGCTATCAATCTAAACGGTAAAATTATATTTTATTCGTTTGACCTAAATATAGAAGAAGAATAGAGGGGCGTTCATATATGCCCTTGTTTATTTTGTTTATTTCTCAAATCCCGATATAGAAATGCGTTTGAGAGTGCAAGTAATTGATGTGCATAGGAAATCAAGAAAAACTAAAGTCACCTCATTGGTGATGAAGCTTTTTCTGGGTTTTCTAGGTGCATCAAGGACTTGTGCTATCATCGTACATCGTACTTTCTATATCGGGATTTGGGTATTTAGACTTTCCCTCACTACGAATACTTTCTCGGTCAAGCACTACTTTAACCACTTTTTTGGATTTAGCGGTTTTGCATCTTTCCTTATTTCAAAATATAAGGCAGGAGTTGTAAGTGTGCCGCTATTACCAACAGTTGCGATAGTTTGGTTTTTATTTATCCAATCACCGACCTCAACATTAATAGACTCATTAAAACCATATAAGGACATATAGCCATCTTGGTGGTCAACTATAATCAACATACCAAAACCACGCAACCAATCTGCAAAGGCAATCCTTCCATAGGCGACTGCTTTAACAGAATCACCTAGCTTAGCTTTGATAACCACTCCATTCCATTTAGTGTTTTCTGAACGACGCGATTTAAATGAGCGTATATAAGTCCCCTTTAGTGGTTTATTCAACAAGCCCTTTAGCTTTCTAAAAGGCTTTTCCGATCCTAATGAATCAGGCAGGTCTGTTAATAGATTTTTAATTTCTAAAAATAATTGTTGTAACCTTTTTTGATCATTACTTAGTCTTTTGGATTCTTTAGTATCTTTACTAATTTCTTTTTTTAATGCTTTTAAGGTGTTGAGACGCACTTTTCTTTTTTCTAAAAGCTTGTCTTGCTTTGCAAGTAAGACTTGTTGCTTTAAATTTTCTTGCTTTAATAAGACTTCTTGATTTTGCTTAGCTTTCTGTAGTTGTTTAATTTCACTGGCTACACTTTTAATTAAGGTGAAAAGCTTATTTTGAAGGTATTTTATTTTATGCTTTGTCTCAATACTGTTTTTATTATTTGGATTAACTAACAGCATTTTAATAGTTTTATCATGATTCAGGTAAACTTGAAGTTTTAATAAATTAGCTACCTGCATCTTTTGTTTCTCAATACTCTTGGATTTGTCTATAATCAACTGTTGATTCTTAGTTACTTCTAAACTTATTATTTTAAGCTGTTTATCAGTACTAGCAACATCTTTTGCTACGCTGTTGATTTCATTGTCCTGAGCTTCAAGTTTTTGCAATAACTGTTGTTCTTTTCCCTTAGAATGATTCAACTTGTTTTTCAATAAAGAGAGCTTTTTTTGAATTGACTTAATTTTTAAACTAACATCTTCCTCACTTTGTTGTGCTTGAACTGAACAAGTCAGTAGGATAAAGATAAGAATGACAGCTTTAGACATGAAATTATAGACAGTAAACGAAATGATATTATAAAATGCATAACTCTTTTTTAACAAGAAAAACTTGAAGAGTACTTGAAATTGGTTTTTTAAACCCTATAAAGTGGACTTAAAGAGTTTTGGGAAATATTTATGGCACAATTAGCAGAGTTTATCGGTAATCATTTATTGTTATCTTTAGCCTTTTTAGTTACTTTTTTTCTATTAGTAATGATGACATTATCTGAAAAAATGCAGGCTTTTACAAGTATTAATCCTGCACAGTTAACTCAACTAGTAAATCACCAAAATGCCATAGTCATCGATACAAGAGCGCCTGATGCATTTGCACAGGGACACATTACAAATGCAATAAATATCCCATTAAGTGATTTTACATCGAACACAGTACCGTTTGAGAAGTACAAAAACAATACAGTAATAGCTTATTGTATTAGTGGCATTACTTCACGTTCAGCTTGTAAAAAACTCATTAATGCAGGTATTAAAAATGTCTACAACTTATCAGGTGGCATAAAAGCATGGACTGGCGATAAGCTTCCAGTAATTAAATCTTAAAAGAAAGATAATAAATCAATTTTTTTAAAACATAAATTAATAAATAACAAAGGAGTCATCAATGACTGAAGAAAATAAAGTTGCAGCTCAACCTGCAAACCCTGAAAATGCACCACAAATGTCAATTCAAAAATTATATGTTAAAGATGTTTCTTTTGAAACACCTAATGCACCAGATATATTCAATGAAAAAGGACAACCAGAAATCAAAATGAACCTTAACCAAAAAGTTAAGAAAATCACTGATGATGTCTATGAAATTGTATTATCAGTAACAGTAACGTGCAAAATCTTAGAAAAAACAGCTTATTTAGTAGAAGTACAGCAAGCGGGAATTTTCACCTTACAAAATTTTGACGATAAAATATTGCACCAAGTGCTAGGCACTTATTGTCCAAATGTACTGTTTCCTTATGCACGTCAAACAGTTTCAGATTTAGTCATGAATGGTGGCTTCCAACCCCTCTTGTTACAACCCGTCAACTTTGATCAATTGTATGCTCAGCAATTGCAGCAAGCACAAGCTGAATCTGCTACAAAGCAATAATTAGGTATGATATTTACAGTAATTGGTGCCGGATCATGGGGAACAGCCCTTGCTATGCAAATGGCAAGAAATGGCACCACTTACTTATGGGGAAGAAACAAGCAACATATTCAAGATATGCAAGCTTCGCGTACAAACGAAGCCTACTTACCAGGAATAAAATTTCCTAAAGAGCTCATTCTTGAAGCAGATTTAAAACAAGCTATCTCACAATCTGAAGCAATACTCGTTGTTTCACCCTCTCATGCTTTTGCTGAGATATTAAATAAGATTAAACCCCTTATTGGTGACAGGCCTTTAGCATGGGCGTCAAAAGGTTTTGAACCTGGATCAGGGCGGTTTTTACATGAAGTCGCACAAGACATTTTGGGGAAACAAAAACCTATTGCCTTAGTTACTGGTCCATCATTTGCACAAGATGTCGCTGAAGGAAAACCGACTCTAGTCACCGTTGCTAGTACCCACAATAATTTTGCACATGAAGTCGCTCATGCTCTCCATAATGATAAATTTAGAGTATATTTATCTGATGATATTATAGGTGCTGAGTTAGGTGGTGCAGTTAAGAATGTACTGGCATTGGCAACAGGTATTTGCGATGGTATGCAACTAGGTGATAATACTCGCGCCGCTATTTTAACAAGGGGAATGGCTGAAATGATGCGCCTGGGTAAAGCAATGAAATGTCAAACCGAAACATTAATGGGATTATCAGGATTAGGTGATTTAGTATTAACTTGTACAGGAGACTTATCACGTAATCGTCGAATGGGCTTAGCACTTGGCAGAGGCCAAACTATAGAACAAGCTAAAAAAGATATAGGTCAAGTTGTAGAAGGTATTGGTACTGCTGATGAAGTCATTAGACTAGCCAAAAAATACAATGTAGACATGCCAATATCAGAACATGTGTGGAAAGTCGTTAATGGTAAAATGTCTCCCTCAGAAGCCGTTACAGAACTCATGTCACGTGGTCCTCGACAAGAATTCGAATAATCCCTCGGTAGATTTTCACAATTCATCAAAGTATTCAGTTTAAATTCACTTTATTTGTGAGATAATAATTTTATTATTGGTTTGATAACTATTTTAGTGGGAATTATTGTGAAAAAAAATATACTATTGTCATTAACAACTCTGTGTTTCATAAGTGCATGTTCAACCACGCCAACCGTATTAAAGGGCGAGTTTAGCAATATTTCAGCTTCAGCTGCTACTTCTTCTCATGTAATGGATAAAACAGTCAGATGGTCAGGTTTGATTATAAAAACACATAATCAAAAAACACGTACATGCTTTGAAATTATAGAAATGGAAAACAACAAATCTAGCCTGCGTCCAAAACGCATTATTAAATCAAACAATACTAGCTCACGATTTTTAGCCTGCAAAGAAGGTTTTATGGAACCGATAGCATTCAATAAACGCTTAGTAACCATAACAGGTGATATTGTCGCTTATACTAAACAAAACATTGGCGACTACGAGACAGAATATCCAGTCGTAAAAAGTGAAATCATCTATATTTGGCAAAAACAACCTCGAGTAAATTATATGGCATATCCTAGTTATATCCCATTACATTTTAATTGTTACATGAGTTTATTCCCAGGTTTTTGTTATTAAATAAAATCATTCAATATCGAAAACCGATTAGTTTTAAAAACCATTTCCCAGTGTCCTACTCTCGCATGGAGTAACACTCCGCACTGCCATCTTGATGGTAGCCATTGTTTTGTGGGTATAAAAAAACCCCGCCAGATTTCTCTAACGGGGTTTAAGTATATAAATTCTGGCGATGTCCTACTCTCACATGGGGAACCCACACTACCATCGGCGATGCTGCGTTTCACTTCTGAG
>Ga0256834_1000066_pt1 | contig 67968 bp, 77 predicted proteins | sample 4281140metaG_FD_190536 | JGI IMG/M metagenome (GOLD analysis project Ga0256834, IMG submission 190536) | Hydrothermal vent microbial communities from East Pacific Rise, Pacific Ocean - 4281-140 | ecosystem: Environmental > Aquatic > Marine > Hydrothermal vents | place: Pacific Ocean: East...
AGGGCGAGAGGTGCGTGGCGACGTCGAACAGGAACTTCCCGGGCAGGATGGGGCATCGCGAGTCCGAGGTCTACCTGGCCAGCCCCGCCACCGCCGCGGCCAGCGCCATCGAGGGCGAGATAACGGACCCCAGGCCCTACCTACGGGGCTGAAGACGTGCCCAGGACCCCCGTCCCCCTCACCCTAAGGTTCACCGAAGGACCGTTGAGAATGGAGCCTTCTCGCGTGGTGATCCCCGGACCCAGGTACGTGATGGAGGTCCTGAACGACCTGAGGTGCCCCTGGGGAGGTCGAGTTCTCGACGCGGGAGCCGGTTGCGGGTCCTTCTCCGTACCGGCCGCCGTCCTGGGCCGGTTCACGGTCACGGCCGTCGAACCCGACCCCGAACACCTGGCCGCCCTGATCCGGAACGTCCGGAGGAATGCGGACGTACTCGAGGGCGAGATCTTACCCCTCGGATGCCGGATCGAGGATTTCCACGCCGCCGTCGACGAGGTTCTGACCGACCCGCCCTGGGGCAGACGGAGCGGGGTGGACAAGGCCCCGAACCTGAACGTGTTGCTGTGTTTCCTCGAGGAATGCATGGACCTCGTGGAACGTAGGAAGGGCAGACTTGTCACTAGATGCCCGCCCGAGTTCATCGAAGAGGTCGTCGAAGAGGCCGCCGGGAGGGGGTTCCTCGTGGACAGGATCAAGCGGAGGCATAAGGCCGCCGTCATCGTTCTACGGCACGAGGATAACCCGAACTACCACCCGTCCCTCGAGGACGCGCTGGACGCCGCCCGTGGTGAACCGGTGATCCTAGGGGAACCCGTCCCACCGTCTCCGGGCGAGGAAGGGGCCCCGGAGCGCGTTTCCGTGATCACGGGCTACCGGTCCGGCTACCACGTGTGGGACGTCCCGTGGACGTCCAGGATCGCGGCCTTCGTCAGGGGTCTGAGGCCGCCCGGGTCCGCGTGAGACCCCGCTCGGACCGCGGCTCCCTTCTCGGGTTCGCCGCGGTCCTCACAGCGGTACGGGCTTGCCGTGGAACTCCGCCTTCGCCCTGAGGATGTCGGAGCCCCTGAGGACTAACCTCGACGGCCCGTACCCCTGGCCTCCCGGGAACTCGAACACCACCTCGTCCCCCGGTTTCACGCCGCGGACGTCGAAGTACGCGAGCCCGTTTCACCCTCACACGGACGATTCCACGACCCTCCCGTTCACCTTCATCTCCACGGGCGCGCCCACCAAGGGTCGGCCCTTCGGATCCACCACCGTCACGGCCACCTTGTCCATCCCGACGTAGTACGCCTTGATCCGTGTCCTCCCTCCCGTGTGTCCGTGTTGGAGTGCCACGAAGAGCGACCCGATCATCGCCGCCAGTAGGGCGACGGTCAGCCACCACCGGTCCAACGTCGTCACCCCCGTGCTTTCGAACGATCGGCTCACACGAACTGTCGATAGGTTTTCACGGTTTCGAGGCGCGGCCGGCGATCCCCCGGCTTTTAACGACGGGATCTGACGGACCGACGGGGGAGAGGCCGGGTATGGACCTGCGGGAACTCGTCGAGGGGTTTCCCCTGAAGCGTGAGGGCTGGATCTACCTGGACAGCGCCGCCACGTCCCTCAAGCACGATCGCGTGATCGAGGCCGTGAACAGGGCCCTCACCGAGTTCGGGGCGAACGTAGGTAGGAGCCTCCACCCACCGGGAGAGAGGGCGACCGAGGAGTACGAGAACGCCAGGGAGAGGGTCGCGAGGTTCCTTGGTGTCGAACCCGAAACGTTGGCGTTTACCCTCAACGCCACACACGCGATACACATCGTGGCCGCGTCGATCGACTGGAACCGGGGCGACGCCGTCGTCACGACCAAGCTCGAGCACCACTCGAACGTGTCACCCTGGTTGAAGCTGGCGGAGAGGCTGGGCCTGGACGTCAGGATCGTCGGGTTCGAACCCGAGACCGGAACCGTCAACCTCGGCGAGCTGGAGGCGGCCCTCGACGACGACGTGAAACTGGTGGCGATAACCCACGAGAGCAACGCCCTCGGTTCCGTGCAACCCGTCGATGAGGTCCTGGAGATGGCGGAAGAGGTGGGGGCCTACGTGCTCCTCGACGCCGCCCAGTCGATGGGTGTCATCGACGAGGACTGGGACAGGTTCCATTTCGTCTGCGCCCCGGGGCACAAGGGGCTCCTGGGTCCGCACGGGACGGGTGTCCTCATCGTCAGGGAGGACGTCGTCGAGGAGTTGGATCCCTGGACGCTGGGCGGCGGTTCCACCGTCAGGGTGGAGGGAAGTACGGTGATCACGGAGGATCCACCGCACCTGTTCGAGTCGGGCACGCCCAACGTCCCGGGCGTCGTCGGGCTCGCCGAGGGTGTCTCGATACTCGAGGAGGTGGGGTTGGAGAACGTCGAGGATCGGGTGGAGCGCCTCACGAGGAGGGCCGTCGAGGGCCTGGAGGATATCGACGGCGTCGAGGTGCTGGCCCCCGAGGCGGAGCGTAAGACGATAGTCCCGTTCGTCGTCGAGGGGATGGACCACGGGGAGGTCGGCCGTCGTCTCGCGGAGGAGAGGATATGCATCAGGACGGGGACCCACTGCGCCTCCACGGTGTTCGAGGTGTTGGGTCTGGACGGGTGCGCCAGGGCCTCGATGGCGTTCTACAACGATGAAGAGGAGGTGGACAGGTTCCTGGAGGTCGTGGAGGACCTGGCGCGCCGCACCGGCTATTAGGGACGTGGGTACCCTCGGTCGGGGTGATCGCCTTGAGGATAGTCGCGGTGAGGGCCAGGGAGGTGCTGGACTCCAGGGGTAACCCTACCGTCGAGGCCGAGGTGGAACTCGAGGACGGTACCGTGGGTAGGGCGATGGTCCCCTCGGGTGCCTCCACCGGTAGTCACGAGGCGCTCGAGCTGAGGGACGGTGACGAGAGGTTTCACGGCAAGGGTGTGAGGAGGGCGGTCAGGAACGTCGAGAACGTGATCGCCCCCGAGCTCGAGGGCATGGACGTGACGGATCAGGCGGCCATCGACGCGCTGATGGTGGACCTCGACGGGACCGGGAACAAGTCGCACCTGGGTGCCAACGCCATACTCGCCGTCTCCCTCGCGGTCGCCAGGACCGCGGCCAAGGCGCTGGGGGTCCCGTTGTACAAATACCTGGGCGGGCCGACCGCCACGAGGCTCCCCGTACCGTTCATGAACGTTATCAACGGGGGCGAGCACGCGGGCAACGATCTCGACTTCCAGGAGCATATGATCGTGCCGCACGGGTTCGATCGCTTCTCGGAGGCCCTCAGGGCGGGCGCCGAGGTGTACCACACGCTCGGGGAGATCCTGGAGGACAGGTACGGGCCTGCGGCCACGAACGTGGGGGATGAGGGCGGTTACGCCCCTCCCATGGCGGACATGGTGGAGCCCTTCGAGATCCTCGTGGAGGCGATAGAGGAGACCGGGTACGATCCGGGTAAGGAGGTCGCGTTGGCGTTGGACGCGGCGGCGACGGAGTTCTACGACGAGGATGCGGGCGTGTACAGGGCGTACGGTGAGGAGTACTCGAGGGACGACCTACTGGAGATCTACAAGGAGCTGGTGGACACTTTCCCTATCGTTTCGATAGAGGACCCGTTCCACGAGGAGGACTTCAGGGGTTTCGCCAAGATAACGAGGGAGATGGGTGACGAGGTGCAGATAGTCGGCGACGATATCTTCGTGACGAACCCGGAGAGGATAGCCAAGGGGATAAAGATGGGCGCGGCGAACGCCGTGCTCATCAAGGTGAATCAGATCGGCACGCTGACGGAGGCCGTGGAAGCGGCCAGGCTGGCCATGGATCACGGTTACTGCGCGATGGTCAGTCATAGGAGCGGCGAGACCGAGGACCCGTTCATCGCGGATCTGGCCGTGGCGCTCGGTTGCGGTCAGATAAAGACGGGCGCCCCCGCGAGGAGCTCGAGAACCGCCAAGTACAACAGGTTGTTGAGGATAGAGGAGGACCTGGCGGGAGCCGCGGAGTTCGGGCCTAGGAACGCTTTCTTCCTCCCCTGAAACGCCCCAACAGGATCGCGACGGCGGAGACGGCTCCCACGATCCCCATCACGAAGACGAGGAGCGCCGACGCCTCCTCCAGCACGGGAACCAAGGGCCCGAAGGCCATCCACAGGTACTGCGGGTACAGGATCGGACACGAGGGGAACAAGGCTACCCGTCCCCCGCGTAGGGGGGCGGGGAAGGACGGAAAAACGTTACCTCCTACGCGCGATCAGGGCGAGCCCCACCAGGGCCAACGGGGCCGCCCACGCCGGCGTCGGGAGCTGGCTCAGCGTGTTCACGAGCTGGGCGGCTTCCTGCACGGCCTGCGGGTTGTTCTCTATCGTGCTTATCAGTTGGTTGAGTTCGTCGGTTGTAGAGGTCGTTGTCGTCGTTGTCGAGGTAGTCGTGGGCTGCGTGGGGTACTGGGACGGGTAGTAGTACGGCTGATAGTAGGGCTGGTAGTACGGGGGTACGTACGGGTAGGACGGTGGCTGCGTCGTCGTGGTGGTCGTCGACGTTGTCGTCGATGTTGGCTGTTGGTACGTCGGTGGCTGATAGGTCGGTGGTTGGTAGCAACATGGGTAGTTCTCGGGGCAGTAGTAATGATCGCAACAGTGATCGTGCCAGTACTCGTAGCAGTACTCGCTGCACGGGCAGTACGGGTTGGGGCCGGGGTGTCCGGGCGGCCACGCGGCGACCGCCGTGGGCATCAGGGCGGCGAGAAGCAGGGGGAGCACGATCCACCTCAAGTTCGAATCCCCCCGGACTTCCCTTCAGGTCCTCGTTAAATATTCAACGTGAAGCAAGGGGATGTTTCGGGTCCATGGAGACGGGGTTACCGTCGGACCCGGAGGACATCATAGAGGTGCTCGAGAAGTACTCCCCGTGCGATCACTGCCTCGGCAGGGCGTTCGCCCGACTTCTCACGGGTCTCTCCAACGGGGAGAGGGGTAGGGCAGTCAAGCTCACGCTCGCGATGGCGGCCCACCGGGAAGAGGACGAGGACACGCTCTCCCTGCTCGCGTCCACGGGCCTCGAGGAGGCGGCCGCGGTGCTGGACGAGGACGTGGAGGTCTCGAGGTGTCGGGTGTGCGGGGACGTCATGAGGAGGCTCGACGAGTGGGCCCGGGTGGCCGCCGCCGAGTTGGACAGTTGGGAACTGAACGGTTTCCTCGTGGGTTCCCGTTGGCCCGATGGTGTGCTGAGGACGGAGCGGGAGATGTGGGAGATCTTGGGGGTGAAGGGGGAGCCCATCAAGCGGGACTTCAACCGAGAGGTCGGGAAGAGGGTGTCCGAGTGGATCGACGTCGAGGGGGGCGTGGAGGGGGCGGAGGCCGAGCTGATCTTCGATTTCAGGGTGTCCTTGGACGACCCGAAGGTGGAGCTCCACGTGGAGCCGGTGTACGTGAGGGGGAGGTACAGGAAGCTCATGAGGGGGTTACCACAGTCCAAGTGGCCCTGTCCGGCGTGTAGGGGGGCGGGGTGCGAGAGGTGCGGTTTCACGGGTAAGGTGTACTTGGAATCGGTCGAGGAGCTCATCGGTCTGGTCCTCAGGGAGGAGTTATCGGCGGAGTCTCACAGGTTCCACGCCGCCGGGAGGGAGGACGTGGACGTGCGTATGTTGGGAAGGGGCAGGCCGTTCGTGATGGAGGTCCTCTACCCCAGGAGGAGGTCGCTGGATCCGGGTAGGGTGGAGGAGGGTGTGCGTCGAAGGTTCGGGCATCTGGTGGAGGTCGTGGACGTGGACGTCGGTGGTCCTTCGGACGTGGAGAGGGTGAAGGGTCTCTCCGGATCGGCTCTCAAGGTGTATCGGGCCGTGGTGTTCTTCGAGGATGACGTGGATAGGGGCGTTCTGGTCGACGCGTTGGAGGAGTTGGAGGGTGCGGTGATAAGGCAGAGGACGCCGTTGCGGGTGGTCCATAGGCGGGCGGATAAGGTGAGAGTGAAGAGGGTGCATGAGGTTAGGCTGCTCGAACACAAAGGTAGTAAAGCCGTGTTGAAGTTGACGTGTGATCCGGGCCTGTACGTCAAGGAGTTGATATCAGGGGACGAGGGTCGTACGGTCCCGAGTCTCGCCGGTTTGGTCGGTGTGCCGGCCGAGTGCTGGAAGCTGGACGTGCTCGATGTCCTGGGGGAGTGGTAGCGTGGGTATGACCGTGGACGAGACCAGGTGTCTGGGATGCGCCGCGTGCGCGGCGATCTGTCCCGAGGGCGCCTTGACCCTGGTCCGAGGGACGCCCGAGTTCTCGGAGGATTGCACGGAGTGCTCGTGGTGCGCCAAGGTTTGTCCGGTGGGCGCCATAAAGAGGGAGGGGTGAGCCGCCGTGACCGAGAGGTACGACGTGGTGGTGGTAGGAGCCGGTCCGTGCGGTTCGAGGGCCGCGCTGGAGGCCGCGGAGCGCGGGTGCGACGTGCTGGTCCTGGAGAAAGGGGCGGAGATAGGCGTTCCGAAGCAGTGCGCGGAGGGTATCAGTCATCAGGGTTTGGAGGACGCGGGTATAGAGCCGAGGGACGAGTGGATATCGCAGGAGATAGAGTCCTTCACGATCTTCGCGCCCAACGGTGAGGAGCTCCACGTGATCCCGCCGGACGGTGGTTACGTCCTGGAGCGTAAGCTCTTCGACAAGTGGTTGGCGGCGGAGGCGGCGAAGGCGGGTGCCGAGATACGCGTGAACTCGCCGGTGATCGACGTGGTCAAGGAGGAGGGTCGCGTCAAGGGTGTGGTCGTGGACACGCCCTCCGGGCCCGAGGTGGTGGAGGCGGAGGTCGTGATCGCCGCGGACGGTATCGAGTCACGCGTGGCCAGGGCGGCCGGGTTGGCGGAGCCGTTGGACCCGGATGACATGTGTACCTGCGCCCAGTACGAGATGGTGGGTGTGGACCTGGAGGACGAGCACTCGCTGTACTTCTTCGTGGATCTGGAGTGGTTCCCGGGCGGTTACTTCTGGATATTCCCGAAGTCCGGAGGGAGGGCCAACGTGGGCCTGGGGATAAGGGGTACGGAGTCCGATCCGGGTAGGGCGAAGGAGATCCTGGACAGGGCGATCGAGGAGCATCCCGTGATCTCGGAGCTGGTGGGCGAGGCGAAGGTGTTGGAGCTCAACGTCGGTGGTGTTCCCGTCAGCGGGCCCATCGAGAGGACGTACGACGATGGTATCATGGTGGTGGGGGACGCGGCGAGGCAGGTGAACCCGCTGACCGGCGGTGGTCTTCACTCGGGGATGGTGTGCGCCAGGATAGCGGGTGAGGTTGCCGCGGAGGCCGTGGAGGAGGGTGACGCTTCGGCGTCCGTCCTGAAGAGGTACGAGAAGGAGTGGAGGAAGGAGCTGAAGAGGTACGATTTCTTGAAGGAGGTCTGCGAGACGCTGCGGAAGATGGACAACGAAGCGTTGAACAGGCTGGCGGAGGCTCTCGACGACGAGACCCTCATGGCGATAGTGAGCGGGAAGGGCAGGAAGAAGGCCCTGATGAGGTTGGCGAAAGAACTGAAGAGCGATCCGTCCTCGGTGTCCAAGTTCGGGTCGCTGCTGATAAAGTACGTGATGAAGACCGGTTGGTGAACGCTCCCCCGTCCCGGCTACATCCCTTCCCAGCGGCGGTGTGAGGTCGGAGGCGTCCCCTCTGCCGATGAGCGCCGTTGCGTACCGGGCCGGGATAGACCCGGGGGAGGCCGGGCCCCGGGCCCGAGGCGATGACCCCGAAACCCCTTCACACCACGGCGGCTGCCAGGGCGACCGCCGTCACGACTAGGCTCGCGACGACGCCTATCTTCTCGCCCTTGGTGGGTTCCGTCGGCCCTTGCACCCTGACGCTACCGCACTCGGGGCACTTCCACGCGGGTTCCCCGCATATCACTGTCCTCTCCATCTCGGTCCCGCAGGCTTCGCACGAGGGCATCCTTTCGGTCCTTCCCCGTGTCGGGAGGTTTCGGTTTCCCTTCGGGTTGCCCGAGCCGTAACGGACCCGTGTATATCAATGTTTCCTCACGTAGACGTACAGGGGTAAGTTACGGTGAAGGGAGAGGTTCCCCGCGTGGTGATAGCGGGTTCCTCGAGTGCATCCGGGAAGACCGTCATAACGGCGGCCCTCCTGAGGGCCCTCGTCAGGGAGGGGTACGACGTCCAGCCCTTCAAGGTCGGTCCCGACTACATCGATCCCTCCTACCACCACCTCGCCACAGGCAGGCCTTGTGGTAACTTGGATACGTTCCTGTTCAAGGAGGCCCACGTGAAGTGGCTCTTCAGGAACCTCGCGTCCGACGCGGATCTCGCGGTCGTGGAGGGCGTCAGGGGGTTGTACGAGGGGATAGGTGCGGTCGGCGTCAGGGGTAGTACCTACCACGTGTCCGAGGTCCTCAACGCCCCGATAGTCCTGGTGGTGGACGCCAAGAGCCTGACCAAGAGCGTGGCGGCCGTGGTGAAGGGTTTCAGGGAGCTGGAGGGGGCCAACATCGTCGGTGTCATACTGAACAGGATAAGGTCCGAGGTTCACCTCCGTAAGGCGGTGAGGGCCCTCTCCAAGTTCGTCCCGGAGGTCCGTGTCCTGGGGCACGTCCCGAGGGACGAGAGGTTGAAGGTCGAGTACAGGCACCTGGGCCTCGTCCCCACGCCGGAGAGACTCGAGGAGTTGGACAGGTGGCTGGAAGGTGCGGCGGACGTCGTGGCCGAGGGCGTGGACATCGACGCCCTCGTGGGGCTCGCCGAGGAGGCGTCGGGGTACGTGGGCCCGGGTGAAAAGCCGTGGAGGGTGGAGGAGAACCCGTGCACGGTGGCCGTCGCGAGGGACGAGGCGTTCAACTTCTACTACCCGGAGAACCTGCAGGCGCTCGAGGAGTGCGGGGCCGACGTGAAGGAGTTCAGTCCCGTGGCCGACGAGCCGGTACCCCCGGACGCGGACGCCCTGTACCTGGGCGGTGGTTACCCGGAGCTGTTCGCGTCGGAGTTGGAGGGGGCCGAGGATACCGCCGTGTCCATCCGGGAGATGGTGGAGTCCGGCTCACCCGTCTACGCCGAGTGTGGGGGTTTCATGTACCTGTGCGAGCGGTTGCTGTACGGGGACGAGCGTTACGATTGGGTGGGTGTCTTCCCGGTCGAGGTCGAGATGACCGATAGGGTGCAGGGGTTGAGTTACACGGTCGCGGAGGCCGAGGCGGACACGCCGGTCACCGTGGAGGGGGAGGTGTTCAAGGGACACGAGTTCCACTACTCGAGGATAGTGGATCCGTCGCCCTTGAGGACCGTGTACAGGGTGTTGCGCGGTCAGGGGTTGGACGGTAGGGAGGGGTTCGTGCCGCCGGGCGCGGGTAACGTGCTCGGGACGTACGTTCACGTGCACGCGGCGTCCCATCCGGGGATGGCGGCCAACTTCACCCGTGCGGCGACCGAGGCCCGTTGACCGCCTACAAGACTTAAAGAACGATCCGGGCCGCGTCCGGGTGGAGGAAGCCGCGGTCCGCGGGGTGAAGGAGCGTGCCGGAGTTCAAAGTGGTGATAGCGGACCCTAAGAAGGCCCGTTCTTACCAGGTCGAGATCAAGGGAGAGAAGGCCGAGAGACTCCTGGGTAAGAAGATAGGTGACATCATCGACGGTGAGATAGTGGGACTGCCGGGCTACAAGCTGGAGATCAGGGGAGGGTCGGACAAGGACGGTTTCCCGATGAGGCCGGACATCCACGGTCCGGTCAGGGTCAGGGTGTTGCTGAGCGGTCCGCCCGGTTTCCACCCCAGGGAGAAGGGAGAGAGGAGGAGGAAGACCGTCCACGGTAACACGATCAGCGAGGATATAGTCCAGGTGAACACCAAGATCGTGGAGTACGGGGACAAGCCCGTGGAGGAACTCCTGTTCGAGGGAGGCGAGGGAGAGGAGGAGTGAAGTCCTCGCGGTCACCGTCTGGGGTTGAAGCGGCGTGCCGATAGACCTACGTCACGTGGAGGATCCCAGGTTCCAGCAGGCCGAGATGAACATCGGAATGGTGGGCCACGTGGATCACGGTAAGACGACGCTGACGCAGGCCCTGTCCGGCGTGTGGACGGACACGCACAGCGAGGAGACCAGGAGAGGGATATCCATCAGGCTGGGCTACGCGGACACCGTGTTCACGAGGTGTCCCGAGTGCGGTACGTACTCCGTGGAGGAGGAGTGCCCGGAGTGCGGCAAGGAGACGGAGTGGTTGAGGAGGGTTTCCTTCGTCGATTCGCCCGGGCACGAGACCCTGATGGCCACGATGTTGTCCGGAGCCGCGATAATGGACGCCGCGGTCCTGGTCATCGCGGCCAACGAGCCGTGTCCGCAGCCTCAGACCAGGGAGCACCTCATGGCGCTGGAGATAATCGGCGTGGACCAGGTCGTGGTGGCCCAGAACAAGATCGACCTCGTGACGCCCGAGGAGGCCAGGGAGAACTACGAGCAGATAGTGAGGTTCCTGGAGGAGGAAACGCACCTGGATCCGGACGAGGTGCCCATAATCCCGGTCTCCGCGCAGCACGGGGCCAACCTGGACGTGCTCGTCGAGGCCATGTACGAGACGTTCGAACCCCCCGAGCACGACCTCAACGCGCCCTTCCGGATGTACATCGCGAGGTCCTTCGACGTCAACAAGCCCGGTGCCAGGCCCGAGGAGCTCCAGGGTGGCGTCATCGGAGGCGCCATCGTGCAGGGTAAGGTGAAGATCGGCGACGAGATAGAGATCCGACCCGGCAGGCGGGTCGAGAGCTACGGTAGGGTGAAGTGGGAGCCCATCTACACGGAGGTCACGAGCCTCTATGCCAACGTCACCCCGGTGGAGGAGGCCAGGCCCGGGGGTCTAGTCGGCGTCGGTACGAAGCTGGATCCCGCCATGACCAAGGCGGACAGGCTGTCCGGTCAGGTGGCGGGCGAGCCCGACACGCTGCCCCCTGTGCGCCACGAGCTCCTGCTGGACGTGGAGCTGTTGGAGAGGGTCGTGGGAACCGAGGAGGAGAGGAAGGTAGAACCCATCCGAACGAACGAGGTCCTGATGTTGACCGTGGGAACGGCCACCACGGTGGGAGTGGTCACGAGCGCCAGGGGCGATGAGATAGAGATCAAGTTGAAGCAGCCCGTGTGCGCGGAGGAAGGGGACAGGGTCGCCATCAGCAGGAGGATACAGAGGTGGAGGCTCATCGGACACGGGGTGATAAAGGGCTGAAGGAGAAGGCCCTCCCCCACGCCCTACTGGACGCCAACTTCCTCATGATCCCTCACCAGCACGGGGTGGACGTGTTCTCCGAGCTGGAACGGCTTCTCGGGTCCTACGTCCCCGTGACCGCCCCCCAGGTCGTCGAGGAACTCGAGCGCATAGCTTCCTCCGCCCGCGGTTCGGACAGGGTGGCGGCGAGGGTGGCGCTCTCCCTCCTGGACCTCAAGGACGTGGAGGTCGTCGAGGCCGAGGGGAGGGACGGGGACGAGGCCCTCCTCAACCTGGCCGAGCGGGTTCCCAACCCTTATCTGTGCACCCAGGACAAGGCGTTGAAACGCGCGGCCCTCGACGCCGGGATCCCCGTGATCACCATGCGTCAGACCACACACCTCACCGTGGTGGGTGAGAGGGGTTGAAGGAAGTCACCGCACCGTTGATCTCCGACGCCGCCGGGAAGAGGTACGGGCTCCCCGGGATACGGCACATCGCGGGTCCGACGCCCGTCGTGGGGAGGGCGCTGACCGTCAAGGTCGAGGGTAAGGACTGGGGCATCGTGGTGGAGGCCGTGGACGAGGCGGACGAAGGTGACGTCTTGGTCATCAAACCGGAGGACGGTATCAGGGCGTTCTGGGGAGGGCTCTCGTCGCTCTCCGCGGTCGAGAAGGGTCTGGCCGGGACCGTGGTGGACGGGTTGGTGAGGGACGTGGAGGACATCGAGGAGTTGAACTACCCCGTTTTCGCCCGAGGCACCACGTGTCAGGCGGGTTCCCACGCCTCGCGGGGCGAGATAGGCGTGGACGTGTACATCGGGGGCGTTCTCGTCCGTACCGGAGACGTTATAGTGGCCGATAAGAGCGGCGTTGTGGTCGTTCCCGGGGACGAGTGGGAGGACGTTCTAGAGGCCGCGAAGGAGATACACGAGTTGGAATCCAAGGTCGCGGCCGATGTCCGGGATGGAAAACCCTGGAGGGAGATCCTACGGCAGATCTGACCCGGGGGTTCGACCGGCTTGGTCGAGAACCTATGGAAGGACCTGGAGCCCGGTCCCAACCCGCCGGACGTCGTGTACGCCGTGATAGAGATACCGGCCGGGTGCAGGAACAAGTACGAGTACGACGAGGAGAAGGGTATCTTCAAGCTGGATAGGGTTCTCTACTCCCCGTTCCACTACCCGTACGATTACGGTTTCATCCCGAGGACGCTCTACGAGGACGGGGACCCCCTGGACATCATCGTCATCATGGAGGAACCGACGTTCCCGGGCTGCGTTATAGAGGCGAGACCCATCGGTCTCATGAGGATGACCGACCAGGGCGACCCGGACGACAAGGTGTTGGCCGTGCCCGTGGAGGACCCCAGGTACGAGGACGTCGAGGACATCGACGACGTGCCGAAGCATAGGCTGGACGAGATAGCCCACATGTTCTCCGAGTACAAGAGGCTGGAGGGTAAGGAGACGGAGGTACACGGTTGGGAGGGCGCCGACGCGGCCAAGCGCGCCATCGAGAAGTCCATCGAGATATACGAGCGCGAGCACGGGTGAAGGGGCCCGTGTACGAGTTCGTCGAACTGGAGACCACGGTCCGCATCCCCCCCACCCACTTCACGGGCGACGTCGAGGAGGCCGTCCTCAAGGCCCTCGAGAACGACGTCGAGGGTAGACTGTTCAAGGAGGACGAAAACGGCGAGCCGGTCGGGTTCGTGATCTTCGTGGACGAGGTGCTGGACGTCGAGGACGAGGGTATATTCCCGGGGGACGGGGCGGCCTACCACAACGTCAGGTTCAGGGCCCTGGTGTTCAGGCCCGTGGAGAAAGAGGTCGTCGTGGGAGAGGTGACGAGGGTCAAGGAGTTCGGTGCCTTCGTGAGGCTGGGGCCGCTGGACGGTCTCCTACACGTCTCCCAGATCGCGGACGAGTACATGAGGTACGACGCCTCGAGGGAGGTCCTGATAGGCGAGGAGACGGGCCGTGAGCTCAGGCGGGGGGACGTCGTCAAGGCCATGGTCGTCAGCGTGAGCCTCGACGAAGAACGCCCGAGGGACTCCAAGATAGCCCTATCCACCAAGAGGGAGGGACTGGGCAAGCCGGAGTGGTGGGAGTGATCGGGTCATGTCGTCCCTCAAGGCCTGCGTCAGGTGCGGTTACCTGGTGGACAAGGACACGGAGATATGCCCGGCGTGTCACTCGGACGAGTTCACGGAGGAGTGGAAGGGAATAGCCGTCGTGATAGACGTCAACTCGAAGGTCGCCGAGAGGCTGGGCGCCTCGCTACCCGGCAAGTACGCCCTGAGGATACTGGAGGAGTGAACGTGCTGAAGATGCCGGAGGAGCTGGCGCCGGAGCTGAGGAGGCCGTGGGGACGGGTCTACCCGTCCCCCTCGAAGGACACCCTACGCAGGGTGTCCCGGGTCGGCATCCTGGCCACCGTGGGCGACGCCACCACCATCTCCTTCCTACGGGCCGGCGTCAAGCCCGACGTCGCCGTGGTCGATGGGAGGATCGCCAGGTCCCACAGGGCCCCGGACGTCTCCCACGAGTTCACGGTGGAACTCCGGCTGGAGAACCCACCCGGCACGATAACCGAGGCGTCGGTAAGCGTGGTCAGGGAGGCTTTCCTCAACGCGTTGGACGGTGATAGGACGCTGATCCGCGTGCTGGGTGAGGAGGACCTCCTCACTCTCGTGGTCCTCATGGTGGCTCCCGAAAACTCGATAGTCGCGTACGGCCTTCCCGGCGAGGGAATGGTGATCCTCAGGGTCACCGAGGCGCTGAAAGATAGGGTCGAGGACGTGCTCAGGAGGTTCAGGGGGAGGTTGCCTTGGAGGTGGAGGTGATCGAGGAGACCGAGAACCCCCTCCTATACCGGACCGAGATCAAGTTCGTGGTGAGGCACGAGGACGGCGGGACGCCCACCCGGGCCGAGGTCCTGAAGAAGTTGGCCGCCGTGCTGGACGTGGACAAGGAGGTCCTCCTCCTGGACAGGATGGAATCGGAGTTCGGTAAGAGGGAGACCGTGGGTTACGCGAAGGTGTACGAGAGCGTCGAGAAGCTCGAGGAGATAGAGCCGGAGCACAAGGTAGAGAGGCACCGGCGCGTCCTCGAGCAGATAGAGGAGGAGAAGAAGGAAGAGGAGGGTTCCGAGGAGGAAGGCGAAGAAGGAGAGGGCGAAGAAGAGGGTGAGGAAGAGGGGGGTGAGTGAAGGTGGGTATCCCGAGGAGGGCCAGGCTGTACGAGGTCAAGGACGGTAAGGTGGAGAGGAAGAACCCGTTCTGTCCACGCTGCGGCCCGGGCGTGTTCATGGCCGATCACGGTAACAGGTACGCCTGCGGTAAGTGCGGTTACACCGAGTTCAAGAGCCAGCCCGAGTCCAAGAAGGGATGATAGGGCGTGCACCCCGGTCTCAAGGAGGTGATCGCCCGGGGACGCGTCCTGGCCAGGGGTGCGGAATCCATCGTCGTCCTCCACGAGTGGTTCGGGCTCGACGCCGTCTACAAGATCAGACTACCCCGGGAGTACCGGCACCCGGATCTCGACTCCAGGTTGAGGAGGAACAGGACCAGGCGCGAGGCCCGGACCCTCGTCCGTTTGGCGGACGCCGGCCTCCCCGTTCCAACGCTCTACGAGGCCGACGTCGAGGAGTGTCTCGTGGTCACCGAGTACGTCCCCGGGCCCTCCCTCAGGGATGCCCTGGAGGAGGGTGAGGCGGGTCCGGAGCACGTCGAGGAGCTGGGGAGGATCGCCGCGTCCCTGCACGGTATGGGGATCGTCCACAACGACTTGACCACATCGAACGTGATAGTCGCCGACGACGGGCCCGTCCTGATAGATCTCGGTATGAGCTTCGATTCCGGGGACCCTAAGGACCACGCCATCGACCTCCGCGTGTTCGAGAGGTGCCTGGAGAGTTCCCACCCTTCCCTGTCGGACGAGCTCTGGCGGGCTTTCCTGAGGGGGTACGAGGAAGAAGCGGGGGAGAAGAGGACCGAAACCGTGCTACGGGAGTTGGAAAGGATAAAATCGCAAGTCAGGTACGTGTGAGGGGATCATCCCGTCCCAAGCCTCGATACCCTGTTCCTGACGAGTCTGATCTCGCCGCGTTCCTCGAGTTTCTTCAACGCCAGGTACGTGACGTCGTACGGCACTTTGAAGTGCGAGTACATGAACTCGTAGACCTCGTCCTCGGGCACGTCGCCCCTGCCTTCCAGCCACACGAGGAGGGCTCCCAGGACCTCGGGGAGTTTGTCCGGGACGTGCATGAGTTCCCCCTCGTACTCCTCGACCTCCTCGGATTCCAGGACCTTCTCGACGGACTCCTCGAACCCCTCCGACGAGTAACCGGCCCACCTCAGCACCATGACCAGATCCTTCCAGTCGACCGTGACCCTTTCCCTGACCACCTCCCTGATCACGTCCGGGGTGACCTTCTTCTCACCGTCGAGGAGCGGTTCCACCTCGCTCAACTCCGGCCACTCCGGGACGTGCCCGAGTTCCCGCTCCATGAACACCTCGGTCGTCCCGTCCACGTCCAAGGGATCCTCGGAGACCTCGAACGTGAGCGCCGACCAGGAGGTGACGCTCATCGGTACCCCGTAGGACTCGCAGAACGTGGACAGCGCCAGCATCTCGTCGTCGAGATCCTTGGGGAGCACGACCAGCGCGTAGGCCCCTAGGGCCTCGGCCCCGCGCACGATCTCGGAGATACCGTCTTCCCACTCCCCGTACGCCGAGATCCCGCGCAGGTCCTTCTTGCCCGAAACGCACCTGACTCCCAGACACACGTCGTCGCACCACGCCAGGAAGTCCAGGTCGTAGCCATCGTCCACTTCCTCCACGTGGAGTCCCAACCCCTCCAACACCCGGGCGCAGTCCCGGGCGAAACGCTCCACATCGATCTTCATCCCGGACACCCTCCCCGGGATAGGGGGATGGAAGACGTGATTTGTATCGGCATCGAATCCACGGCCGAGAAGCTCGGCGTCGGGATAGTAACCGGGGACGGGGAAGTTCTGGCCAACGAGAAGGCCCAGTACGTGCCCCCACCCGGCTCCGGCATACACCCATCGGAGGCCGCCGAACACCACGCCAGGGAGATACCCGATCTCGTGGACAGGGCCCTCGAGAAGGCCGGCGTCGAACCCGATGAACTCGACCTCGTGGCGTACTCGAAGGGACCTGGCCTCGGACCGTGCCTCAGGGTGGGGGCCACGGCGGCGAGGACCATATCCCTCGCCCTACGCATCCCCCTCGCGCCCGTGAACCACTGCGTGGCGCACGTCGAGATAGGGCTACTCTCGGCCGAGCGCGAAGGCCTCGATTTCGGTTACCCCACTACTTTATACGTTTCCGGAGGGAACACCCAGGTCATCGCCCTCAAGGAAGGTAGGTACCGCGTGTTCGGGGAGACCCTCGACCTCCCGATCGGCAACATGCTCGACACGTTCGCCAGGAAAGTAGGACTCCCCCACCCGGGAGGCCCGGAGATAGAGAAACTCGCCCGTGAGGCCGACGAACCCACCGAACTCCCCTACACGGTGCACGGGACCGACGTGTCCTTCTCCGGCCTCCTCACGGCGGCCCTCAGGGCGTACGAGGAGGGCGAACCCCTGGAGAACGTCTGCGCCGGTATACAGGAGACGGCCTTCGCCATGCTCACGGAGATAACGGAGAGGGCCGCCGCCCAACTCAACTCGGACGGGGTACTACTCACCGGGGGCGTGGCCGCCAACAGGAGGCTCTCCGAGATGATCCACACAATGGCGGAGGAACGGGGCGTGGAGGCGCACACCGTTCCACCCGACCTCGCCGGCGATAACGGCGCCATGATAGCGTGGACGGGCATCCTCGTGCACGAACACGGGCTCAGCATACGACCGGAGGACGTGCCCAAAGAAGCCACCGTCGAGCAGAAGTACAGGATAGACGAGGCACCCGTTCCGTGGAGGGGGTGACGACCTCGCCCGAGGAAACCCCCACCGTGAGACTCAAGGGAACGGACAGGTGCGTCGTTTGGGTCGTCTACTTCGATGCGGACAGGTCCAGATCCGAGGGAAGGGCCGTCCCCAAACACCTGGCCGTGAGGAACCCCAGGTTGATAGACGTGAAGAGGGCGGCGGAGGAGCTGGGACTGAACCCCGAGGTTCAACGCGACAAGGCCTACCCCAAGAGGTGGTGGGAGGACAAGGGCAGGCTGATAGTCGACAAGATAGACGGGTCCAAGCGCAAGACCATCCTCGCCATAGCCGAGAAGCTCAAGGAGATGAAGGGAGAATGAAGGGACGCGTCCTGGCCGTAAGGGCCCCGGGCAGGGACGAGACCACGGTGAAGGCCTTCGGAAGGGTGGGACTGAACGCCGACGTCGTCCATCCCGTACGCCTCGAACCTATCGAGGACAGGCCCGAGGTCACCGAGTCGTTGCTCCGGACCTTCGACGTCGTTGCCTTCACGGGACCCAGGACCGTGGACATGCTGAAACCCCGGGAGGTGCGGGCCATAGCACGATCCGACGTCAAGGTGGCCGCCGTGGGGCCCACCACGGCCAAGGCGCTCGAGAAGGCCGGGGTGAACGTCGACGTGATCCCCGAGAGGTACACCACCCGAGCCCTGGCCGAGCGTCTCCGGGATGAGGGCGAGGTTCTGGCCCTCAGGTGCGCGGCCCGGACGTCGGACATGAGGGAGGTACTCGGTGACTCCCTCGTCGAGATACCCGTGTACGACATAGTTGAGGAGGACGTCAACGTCGACCCGTCGGTGTACGACGTCGTGTGCTTCTTCAGCTCCAGGACCGCCGAGGCGTTCCTGAAGAACGTCGACGTGAGGGATCTACCGGAACCTGCGGTCTCGATAGGGCCGGTCACCACCCGGGTTCTGGAAAGGGCGGGGTTGGAGGTTCTCGAGGCCCCTACCAGCGATCTGGACGGTGTCGTGGAAGCCACGCTCAGGGCGCTTCGACGCCGAAGACCTCCCTGAGTACCTGCTCGTGCGTCATGTTCACGCCTATGAGGAACCCGGCCCTGTCCAGCTCCCGGATTATCCTGTCCTTGTCCTCCATCCTCCTTACGGTTATCTTGTGCGAGTGAACGTCGTCCGAGAGCTCGTGGAGTCTCTCCAGGGCTCTCCTCGAGGCGGACCTACGGTGGAGCCTCATCCTCCGCCTGATGTCCTCCTCGGTCTCTATCCAAAGCTCCTTGACGACGGGTTCCGGCAGGTCCGGCACGTGGTACCTGACGTCGACGATTATGCCGCCGTTCGAGACTATGATGTGGAACTCGTCGTAAGTGTCCTCGAGGGGGTGTTTGACGGTCACCGTGAACGACATCCTATCCAGGATCCTGCACACCACGGACTGGCCCGCCGACGAGTACACGTTGATGACTTCATCCGCCCCGGCTTTCCTCAGCGTCCTTTCACCCGTCGACGTGTAGGCGGTGGCGAGGATCATGGCGTCCTCGTTCATGTCCCTGGCCAGTATGCACGAAAACACGTTAGTTTCCTCGGAGTTCGTAGCCACCACGACCACCTGAGCCCTTTCGACCCCGGCCTTCTCGAGCGTCTTCTCCTCGGTCACGTCCCCCTGGACGGCTATGAAACCCCTCTCGAGGGCCTCCCTGCACTTCCTCTCATCCTTGTCGACCACGACGACGTCGTAACCGTGTTCCCTGAGTTCCTCGGCCACGGAGCCCCCTTTCTTGCCGAACCCGAGAACCACCACGTGGTCCTTCATCCTGTCGATCCTGGCCAGGGCGTCACTCTCCTTGAGCCTCAACAGTACGTCTCCCCGGGTTAGGGCCGAGAAGACCCGGGTGATCACGTGGACCAGGGCCCCGAGGCCGGAGATGATCAGGCCGACGGCCAGGAGTTTGCCGCCCTCGGTCGAGGGGGGTTGGGCGCACCCCACCCCCGTGAGGATCATCACCGTGGTGTAGAGAGAGTCCACGAGGTCCCTGCCCTCGAGGATGTGGAACCCCAGGGTCCCGGCGGAGAGCACCATGGCGATGTAGTAGACCATGAACTTGACCACGGACACGTCGAAGTACCTTCTGACCCAGGCCACGAAGTACCTCAGGGCCCTGAACCTTACCCTCATCATCTTCCCCTGCTACCCGCGATCCTCATAGCACGAAGTACTGTCTGGCCCCGCACTCGGGACATCTGGGGCCGGGCTCTAGGTTGATCCGGAGGACCGTGAAGCCCCTCCTCTCCACGAGCAGCGCGCCGCAGTTCGGGCAGTACGTGTTCTCGTACTTATGGCCCGGCACGTTACCCACGTACACGTAGTACAGACCCTCGTCGTAGCCTATCCTCACGAACCTCTCGACGGTCTCCACGGGGGTGGGGGGCACGTCCAGCATCTTGTAATCGGGGTGGAACCTGCTCACGTGCCAGGGGGTCTCGGGTCCCAACTCGTCCCTTATCCAGGCGGCTATCTCCCTGGCCTCCTCCTCGGAGTCGTTGTGTCCCGGGATCACGAGCGTGGTTACCTCGACGTGGACACCGTTCGACTTCCACGTTTTCAGCGTCCTGAGGACGGGTTCCAAGGACCCACCGCAGACCTCCCTGTAGAACCTCTCCGTGAAGGCCTTCAGGTCCACGTTGGCGGCCTCCAGGTAGCGGGAGAGGAAAGCCGCCGTCTCCTCCCTCATGAAGCCGTTGGTCACGTAAACTGTACCCAAGCCTTCCCTTTTACACAGCTCGAACGTGTCCACCGTGTACTCCAGGTTGATAACGGGCTCGTTGTACGTGAAGGAGACGCTGTCGCACCCCGTGGCCCTCGCGCGCTTCACGATGGTCTCGGGGGGCAGGTCTTCCAACGGTACCTCCTCGGGAGAGGCCTGACTGATCTGCCAGTTCTGACAGTGGAGACACCTCAGGTTGCATCCCACGGTTCCTATCGAGTACGTCCTGGACCCGGGCTTGTAGTGGAACAAGGGCTTCTTCTCGACCGGATCGGGCACGGCGCCCGATGACTTACCGTACGTGAGTAGGACCAACTCCCCGCCCCTGTTCTCCCGGACCCTGCAGAACCCGCGCTGTCCCTCCGGGATCCTGCACTCCCTGGGGCAGACCAGGCATCTCACCGTCCCGTTCTCGGGTTCCCAGAACCTCACGTTCCTCACCCCGGACCGGAACCCTTACGGTCGTGCGGTCGCGCACACGGACGGGGAGTGCATCCGGCTTGAAGGTAGCGATAACGGGCACGCCGGGCGTCGGTAAGACCACGGTCTGTAGGGTGTTGGCGGAACGCGGTTTCGACGTGGTGCACCTCAACGAGGTGGCGAGGGAGCTGGACGCGATAATCGAGGAGGACGAGGTCCGTAGGGCGAAGGTCGTCGACCTTTACGCTCTCAGAAGGTACGTGGAGGAGTGGGAACCCGAGTCCGAGCCCGCGTTCGTGGAGTCGCATTATTCCCACCTGATGCCCGTGGACGCCGTGGTCGTGATCAGGCTGCACCCGGCCGAGCTCGAGCGGAGGCTGAAGGAGAGGGGTTACCCGCCGGAGAAGATAGCCGAGAACCTGGAGGCGGAGTTCGTGGGCGTGTGCTTCGGGGAGGCCGTGAACGTGAGGACCGGGGGTTGCGGGATGGTCAGGCCCGAGGCGGCGAGGGTTTACCAGATCGATGCGACGGGTCTCACCAAGGCTGAGTTGGCCGACAGGGTGCTGGAGGTGCTCGAGGAGGGGAAGGGCGATAGGGTGGATTGGCTCGGGGACGAGGAGGCGAGGAAGGTCGTCGAGTCCTACCTCGAGCATAGGTCCTGAGGGGAGTTCCTGCCTTGCCCGGGGGCCCCTCCTTTAGGCCCCTGAGGGAGGACGATAAGCTCCGTCATCCGGCGGTGGTCGAGGAGCACGTGCGGATAATCGGTGACAACCTGGCGGACGTGACGGCCGAGATCGGGGCGTACGCCGTCATAGGGCCGTCCGTGGTGATAAGGAGGAAGGCGGCCGTCTACGGGTTCTGTAGGGTGTTCGACTCGGACGTGGGTGAAAGGGCGAGCATCTCGCCCTTCTGCGTCGTTAGAGCCGACGTGGGTAACGACGCGTTCATCGGGGACGGGTCGATCATCGGTTTCGACGGCGATAGGGCCGAACTGGGCTACGACTGCTTCTTGGGTATGAGGACGGTGGTGCCGGGGGGCGTGAAGGTCGGCGAGGGGGCCGTGGTCGGGGCCGGTTCCAGGGTGGAGGACGACGTCGACGATTACACCGTGGTCACGGGCGACCCGGCCGAGTACGCCGGGGACGTGGCCAGGTTCAGCGGGCACGCGTTCGTGGGCGGCGAGGAGACCGAGGTCAGGGTCAGGTTAGCCACCAGGGGATACGATACGGGATGGGAGCACGTGGCCTCCGTGGAGTCCGTGGGCGTCAACCTGGCCCTGGTCACGTGGGATCGCTCCCTAAGGGACGAGGTGCTGGCGGGTCTGGGTCGTTGGAAGGGTGAGGTGGAACACGGTAGGTTCTCCTTCGGGAACGTGAGCCTCTACGGGATCGCTGCGTCCTCGAGGAAGCCTCCCGTCAAGGCCGTCGACAGGGTCAGGGGGGTCATAACGGAGAACCACGAGCGCATCCTGTGCTGCATCCTGGACTGCCCCTCGAGGTACGGAAGGGACGTGGTGGTGAGGAGCGGGAGGCTGTGCGACGAGCCCGTCACCGGGCCCCTAAGGGCGAGGGGTTCCAGGTACTACAGGACCGAGGACGGTAGGAGCTTCCACCCCATCTGAGGGGGTCCGATTTAAGTCGGCGTCCGGGGTTCGTGGGGGGTGGTCTCACGTGACGCTCAAAGTAGGTATCCTCGCGGTCCAGGGGGACGTCGAGGAGCACGAGGGAGCCGTGGAGGCCGCGGGCGAGGAGCTCGGTGTCGAGGTGGACACGGTTTGGGTGAGGTATCCGGAGGACGTGGAAGGTCTCGACGCCCTCATCGTGCCGGGTGGCGAGAGCACGACGATAGGTAGGATCATGGAGAGGCACGACCTGGTGGACCCCGTCGTCGAGGAGATCGAGTCGGGGCTCCCGGTCATGGGGACCTGCGCGGGTCTCGTCCTGCTCGCCAAGGAGGTGGTCCCCCAGGCCCATCCCGGTAGGGAAGTGGAGATCGAACAGCCGTGCTTGGGCGTGCTCGACGTCAGGGTCGTGAGGAACGCCTTCGGTCGGCAGCGTGAGTCGTTCGAGGTGGACCTCGAGGTGGAGGGGATGGACGAGCCCTTCACCGCCGTGTTCATCAGGGCCCCCGGCGTGGAGAAGGTGCTGTCCGACGACGTGGACGTGTTGGCCGAGTTCGGTGACTACATAGTGGCGGTGGAGCAGGGGAACGTGCTGGCCACGGCCTTTCACCCCGAGCTCGCCGACGATCCCAGGTTCCACGTCAAGCTCCTCGAAAAGGCGCTGTAGGCGGTGTTGACCATGGCCTGCGGTATCGCCGGTGTAGTTCTCCCCGAGACGGGCCCCGTCGGGCAGTACCTGACCGAGATGCTCGACGCCCTCCAGCACAGGGGTCCTGACTCGGCCGGTTACGCCCTGTACAGGGGCACGTCCGATCCAGTCCTCATACTCGAGCTCCCGAGGAACACGGACGAGCTTTCGGAGATGGGGAGCGTGGAGGAGGCACTCCCGGAGGGCGGTCGTGTCAGCGACATAGAGCTGATAGCCGAGGATGAGCTCACGCGGGTTTACAGGGTCCATATCGAGGGCGTCGAGGACGGAGTCGAGGGCCATATGGAGTTGGCCGCCGTCGTGGAGACCCTGGAGGACGAGTTCGGTATCACGGTGCTGAGCGCGGGTCACGGGTTCGAGATACTGAAGGACGTGGGCACGGCCGAGGAGGTCTCGTCCCAGTACGGGGTCTCCGCCCTCGAGGGGACGCACGGCATAGGACACGTTAGGTTCTCCACGGAATCCGAGGTTGACAGGTACCACGCGCACCCGTTTCAGAGCTACATGATACCTAACATGGCCGTCGTTCACAACGGTCAGATCACCAACTATTATTCGATCAGAGAAATATTAGAGATAAAAGGTTACAAATTCAAAACCAACAACGATTCCGAATGTATAATAGTCTACATCGCCGACAAGCTGATGGAGGGGTACGAGCTCGAGGAGGCCCTCGAGGAGGCCATCAGGGACCTGGACGGCCCGTTCTGCTTCATAGTGAGCACGCCCGAGGGGATAGGAGTGGTCAGAGACCCCCTCGGTCTCAGGCCCGGCGTGATAGGGTACGGGAAGGACGATACCATAGTCGTGGCCTCGGAGGAGGTGGCCATCAGGAGGGTCCTCGGGGACGAGATAGAAGGACTGACCCAGATCAGGCCCGGGGAGTACGAGGTGTTCACGGGGTGAGGACCTTGGCGGACGAGCTCGTCATAGACTGCAGGGGCAAGGAACCTAGGGACATCAACAGCGCCCTGAAGACGCACGCACCGGAGTACGATAGGATCGTTCTGAAGAACCCGGACGCGAAGCACTACATAGCCGCGGGCCTGACCGAGAAAGTCGAAGTGATCATCGAAGGTAGCGTCGGTTACTTCGTCGGTACCATGATCCACGGTCCAAGGATAATCGTGAAGGGTAACGCCGGCTGGTACCCGGGGGACAACGTGACCGCCGGGGAGGTCATAATCGAGAACCACGCGGGGGACGGCGTGGGCCAAGGGATGTACGGCGGTACCGTGGTCGTGAAGGGCAACGCGGGATCCAGGGTCGGTCAGATCATGAAGAACGGCACCGTCATCATCGGAGGCGACGTGGAGATAATGACCGGGATGTACATGATGGGGGGCACCATAATCGTCCTCGGGGACGCGGGCACGTACACGGGCGAAAGCATGCTCCGCGGCGAGATATACGTGCTCGGCGAGGTGGAAGGCCTCGGCAAGAACGCGAAGACGGTAGAACCGACCGATGAGGACATCGACAGGGTCTGGGAGACGATCTCGGGCTACGGGCTCGACGTCACGCGCGATGATCTGAGGTCACTCACCAAGATAGTGCCCGAGTCCAAGAGACCGTTCTACGGAGGATCGGACATGGAGGAGGGGTGACGCGTGACAACCGTCGTCACCTTGACCTCGGGCGGTATGGACTCGGCCACGGCCGCCGCTTGGGCCGAGAAGGAGCTGAACCCGGACAGGCACGTGTGCCTCTTCGTCGATTACGGTCAGAGAAACGCCCCGCACGAGAGGAGGGCCGCCGAGGCCGTGGCCGACGAACTCGGGGCCGAGTTCAAGGTCGTGGGCGTGTACTGGCCCCGCCTCCTGTTCCCGTACAACCCCCTCTTCTCCGGCGGACTACCCAGGGAGGAGGGAACCGAGGAACTCTCGGCCAACTGGCTACCGGCCAGGAACTGGAACCTGATAGGCGTGGCCGCCGCCCTCTGCGACGACATGTTCCTCAAGGGCGAGGACGACGACTTCCACATCGTCTGGGGGATCAACGCGGAGGAAGCCGAGAGGTTCCCCGATAACACGAGGGAGTTCGCCGAGGCCGTCGCGGAGGCCCTAAAGGTCGGGACACCCTCGAAGCCGGAACTTCACAGCCCGCTAGCGGACCTGGACAAACCGGGGATAGTGAAGCTAGCGGACAGGTTGAACGCCCCGCTGCACCTGACCGTGAGCTGCTACAACCCCAAGTGGGAGGACGACGTCCCCGTTCACTGCGGCCGCTGCGAGGCCTGTTTCCACAGGAAGCGCGCGTTCCAAGAGGCGGGGATCGAGGATCCCACCCGGTATCGTGAGTGAGGTGGAGACGCTGGCGGTGGCGGCCCTCATCGCGGCTTCTCCCGTAGGACACGCCGCCGCCGTCGCCTACGGGATAGTCCACGGGGCCCCACCTGTACCCCTGATACTCGTCACCGGGGTGGCCGGGTACCTACCCGTGGAGCTGGCCAGGCCCTTGGACGCGCTCCTAGGGCCCTGGTTGAGAAGGCTCGTCAGAGGACTCCACGGCAGGGAGGAAGAACGGGCCAGGAGGTGCGTGGTCAGGTACGGCACGACCCTGGGTGTCTTCCTGATCACCGTGTTCTTCGGGACGTACGTGACCATGGCCGTGGTGCTTCTGCTCGGGGCCACGGGTGACCGGAAAGCGCACCTATCGGCGCTGGCCGGGTCCCTGACGCTTTCGGCGCTGTCCTGGGCCACGGGGCACACCGTGGTGAGCACCCTCAAAACGATCTGGGGGAAACCCGTACCGTGAGGCGGCGACCTACCATAATAGTCGACAGGCACGCCAGGAACGCGATAAGACGCGGCGCACTCTCCGTGTACGCCCCCGCGGTCAGGAGGGTCAGGGGGACGTTCTCCCCGGGCGACGTGGTCGACGTCAGGACGGGGTCCGGAGAACTCCTAGGGGTCGCGTTCGCGCAGGCATCCTCGGCGGACGTCAGGAGGGGAAGGGCCCCCGGTATAGTCGCTAGGATCTTCGCCCCGAACCTGGCCCCGGACGAGGAGCCCGAGGACGTCGTGATGGAGAGGATCCGGGAGTGCCACGAGTACAGGATACGGCTCGGGATACCGAAGGTGAGGAATCACTACAGGGTCGTGTTCTCGGAGGCCGACCGTCTACCGGGTCTCATCGTGGACAAGTACGACGACATCGCCGTGTTCCAAACCACGTGCCCCGCCATGGAGAGGATCGTCCTGGAGAACGCGGAGGAACTCCTGGACGTGTTGGACGTCGACACGTTGTACGAGAAAAACGATTCGAGGAAGAGGAAACAACTGGGTCTCCCGGAGAGAAAGAGGGTCGTGGCCGGGGAGGAGAAGACCAGGACGATCGTAGAGGAGGGGCCGGCCTCCTTCCACGTGGACGTTGAAAGCGGGCAGAAGACGGGGTTCTACATCGATCAAGTGGACAACAGGCTGAGGCTCCACGACCTGGGCGATATCGTGGAGGGGGCGCGCGTCCTGGACGTGTTCACGTACACGGGGACGTTCGCCGTCCACGCGGCCCTGGCCGGCGCCGAGGAGGTGATAGGGGTGGACAAGTTCGACAGGGTCGTGGAGGCCGCCTACGCCAACGCGGATCTCAACGACGTGAGGGATGTTACGAAGTTCGTCGTGGCGGACGCGTTCGCTTACATGGAGAAGTTGGCGGAGAGGGGCGAGGAATTCGACGTGGTGATCTTGGACCCTCCCGCCTTCATAACGTCGAAAGAAGCGAAGGAGCGGGGCAAACGGGCCTATTACGATGTGAACAGAAAGGCGTTACGGTTGGTGGCGGACGGCGGCCTGTTGATAACGTGTTCCTGCAGCCACTTTCTGAACGCGGAGGAGTTGATGGGGCTCGTTTCGGACGCGGCGGCCAGGGAAGGTAAAGGGCTGAAGATGTTGGGACCGCCCGGGGGTCAACCGGCGTGTCATCCCATCGACCCGGGCAACCCGGACACGAGGTACCTGGACGTGTTGTTCGTGACGGTGCACGAGGCGGTTACTCGCGCTTGAGCTCCTTCTTCACCTCGATGTAGTCCCTTCTGAGCTCCCTGACGACGTCGGCGGGCCTTAGACCGACCAGTCTCAGGCCCACGTACACGATCAGGCCCAGCACTGCCAGCCCGACCGCTAGCTTGAGTAGGAAGACCACCGGCCACAGGAACATCCCCATTCCCATGCCCATTCCCATCGCGGGTCCTCCCATCATGGGGCACGGGCACGGGTGGAACGGCATCATCGTGTTTTGCACCCCCTATCTACGTTTTAGCTTGAGTTCGATCCTCGGCATACGCATCACGGTCCGGAATCGTATATTTCCTTTGCCCGACCGTAAGTTCCTTCAAACCGTTTCCGGATCGGGGGATATCGATTCCCGAAGGCGAACCCGTTATCGTGGGGGCGCTTCAAGGGGTTCGAGGGGGACCCGTTGGCGACCGACGAGTTACTGATAGCCGCGTTGGCGGCCCTGGAAGACGCATCCTGGGAGGTGATGGGGAAGGCGAGGAACGCGTTCATCCGCGTGTTTTCCAGGAAGCTGGCCGACGAGTTGTCCGAGTTGGGTTACGAGGACCCGGACGAGCAACTCTCCCTGGTCTTCGAGGACTACACGGTCCGGGAGGAGGGCGACAGGGTGATCGTGGAGGTAGAGGGGTGTCCCTTCTGCGTCGTGGAGGAACTGGCCGAGAGGGATGACCCGATCGACACGCACTGCGTGGTCAGCGGTTGGCTAGAGGCCCTGTTCGGCGGTGTCGTCGTTGGTTTCGAGAGGAAGGAGAAGTGTCACTGCGTTCTGGAGATAGAACGTCGATCCGATTAATAATACCCTATGACCGGGTGGGTCGGGGGGTGACGAGAGTGTGAAGGGGCCTCCCCTCGCCGTGGTGCTGTTGGTGCTGGCGATGCCCTCCGCGGTGACGGCGAGTACGATCATGCCGATAGTTGGATGCGTTGAAAACGCCACGGGCAGCACCCCGATGCAGCAGCTATCGTCGATGAAGGTGGAGATCATGGCCGAAACCCTACCCTGGGACCCCGACGTCTACGCCGAGGTGGAAGGACGGAACGCTTACTACCTGGTGGCCGTACCGGGGGACGACATCAACGAGACGACGCTCAAGGTTCAACCGCTGCTGATACCGATACCCAAGGATTGCGCCGAGATATCGACGACGTCGACGGGTCAGGTACTCAAGGTGATCACGGCGAACCTCGAGGTTCCCGGTTACTGCCTAACCCCAGGCGCCCCGGTGCCTGGGAACGGTACGTACCTGTACCTGGTGACGTGGAACGACCTGGAGTCCAAGGAGGCGTTGCTGGTCAAACCCGACTGCGTGGAGACCGTGATGGAAACGGGTAACGTGAGCTCCGACTGGGTCGTGGCCACGCACCTGTCTAAGGATTGGATCGAGGACGCCGTGAAAGTGGTGGATTCCAACCCGGCGGCGGTAACGTCCTTCGATGCCAACGTTCAGCTGGAGCTGGCCAAGGATCTCGGGGAGTACGCCACATCGACCACGACATCGAGTTCCTCGGGGACGTTGTCGCTGGCGGGCCTTATCCAGGGGTTGGTCCCTCTGGTGACGTTGGCCGCGCTGGCCGCCGAGGTTCTGGCGTTTTTGACGCATCCACCGTCGCATCCCACGCCGAAACCAGAGGTCTCCGAGATAATCATCGAGGAGATAAGGTATTACCACCCGGAGGAGAGCGTCACGACGTCTGCTACGGTATCGGGTGCGACCACCAAACCGACGGGGAAGAAGGAAGGGACGAAGGCCACGAAGTCGAGGAAGGCGTCCTCCGCGAAGTCCACGCCCGGTACGACGCGGGGTGGGTCGCCCACGGGACGGACATCGGTCCGGGTGCCTTCGGCGGTCGAGACGACGCCGACCGCGATGGTGACAGGGGAACGGGTTGTACGGGGGATCACGGGGAACCCGGGAGGGACCGTGAACCGTGTGGGGATTCCCGCGAGGGTCCCTGTTGGCGTTACGACCGCGGTCGAGGTGGGTTGTCCCGCGGGGAGGCCGGTGATCGCGACGGGTCGGTACCGGGGTCGGGGGATCGTCGGGGGCTACCCCGGGGGCGGTCTTACGGCCGGGAGTTACGTCACGGGGGTCCCGACGGTCGCGGTGATCGCGGCCTTGATCTGCGCCGTGCTCGGTGGGTTCTTGGTGTGGTGGGGGCGGCGGTGACGCGCCGCCGTCCCCCTAACCGTACACGAGTTCTTCGAGGGTCATCTCGAGGGCGGGTGTCAGTTCGGCTTCCAGCTTCTCGTGTCCTTCGACGTGCTCGTTTATGTCCTTGGCGAGACCGTACATGGCGTAGGCGAGGAACGCCCCGCACGTCGCCACGGATGCGGCTATCCCGATCGGTAGTTTCACGGTGTCGGGTATCTTGATGGTGTTGGCGACGAAGGGCGGCTTGTACGGGTTCATCCCGGCCATCTTGGCCGCTTCCTCGAGGAGTCTGCGCTCGCGTCTGGCGTGCTCCCGTAGCGTCGAGTGTATGGAGAGTGCTAGGTAGCCTATGGAGGCGAGGGATACGATCGGCCCCACGTATGGCAGCACGACGAGGGCCCCGGATATCGTGGGGTGGAGGGTGGCGTTGAGCCCTGTTCTGACGGATCGAAGTCGTTCCAGCATCCTTTCCAGCCTCGAGACGTCGTACCCCAGGACGGCTAGGGTGTTGACGAGGTCCTCCGCGTAAGCGGTGGCCCGTTCGGAGTGGGCGTCCACGACCCTTATGGTCCTCCCGAGCGCGTCCCAGGAGACGATTATGCACCCGGTGATCATCATGAGTGTGGCCATGACCACGGGGAGGAACGTGACGGAGGGTGGTCCCAGGACGCCCAGCGCTCCGAGCCCCGTCATCACGAGTAGGGCGCCCGGGAACACGGGAGTGATGGCTATGTAAACGGGAACTGTTTCGTCTTTAGCTCCCCTGACCACGCTGTCCGTCTGGAGGGCGGATAGGACGGAAAGCGGGTCCAAGGTTCCCCCTTCCACCTTCGGGGGTTTCCGGGGTTAATTAACGGTCCGGCGGGGGCGTTACCCTTTGGATATCACCACGGTGCAGGTCTCCTCGCCAACCTCCCTGTCCTCGACCTTACCGCCGAACACCGCCTCGAGGAACGCCATGTTGGTGCAGTAGTCCTTCTCCTCCGCGACCTCCTTGAAGGTCCTGCACGGGCACCTGACCTCCACGATCACCTTGTCGTCCTCCTCGTTGACTTCGAAGTTCTCCTCCCCGTACACGGCCGCCAGCTTCTCCTCGGGCGTCTCGTACCCCAACTCCTCGAGGTACTCGGAGAGTTTAGTCGCGAACGTCTTCAGGAACTTCTCCCTGGCGGGTTGCTCCCACGAGGCGTCCTCCAGGGCCACTATCGCCGCGGCCAGCTCCTCCACCTTGGGCAAGGGCCTCACCCCGGCCCCCTCCCGACCCGTGGTATACCTATGTGACGCCCGCTTCACCGGGTGAGTACCCGGCGGGCCTCCTCGGGGTCCAGACCTTTGATGAGGACGGTCTTATCCCTCGAGGTCTCGCCCGAGACCAGTTCGACGTCGGTCCCGGTTAGCTTCTTTAGGAAACGTATGAGTTCCCTGTTTGCGCGCCCTCCCCTCGGGGGTTCGGAGACGTTCACCTCGAGCGCGCCTCTCCACTCGTCCACGCCTTTGATCTCGGTTCTAGGGGCTCCGGGGTTGACCCTCAGCCTGACGAGGGTTCCCTCGGGGTGTTCCTCGAAAGGGTCCTTCAAGCGGGTTCCCCGCTCGCGTTATACGGGAAGAAGATGTGGGGTTGGGAGGCGGATGAAGAGGTCCGCCGCTGGTGACCTCCGTGGGATGATCGGACGACGTACCGCGGCGGCGGATATCACTCGGGTGGTATCTCCATGAGTCTCTCCCTGGCCTTCTCCGGACCCAGCTTCTTGACCGTCCTGTTGTACGCGTAGTAGAAGATGAACGGGCCCGGTACCATCAGCGCGACCCACCAGTAGAAGCTCTGTGGGTCGGTGATGGCTATCTCGCCGAGGAAGAGGAGGCTCAGCACGGTTCCGATGGCACCGAACCAGTTGGTGAGTTTCTTGGACTTGTCACCGAGCGGTGCCTTCTCGTAGATCTCCGGTCTGACGAACTTCCAGCACAGCGCCGTCATGCAGATGAACAGGTACGTGAACAGTAGGGCCACCGTGGTTATGTCCACGGCCGCTAGGAACTGACCGACGGCCCACGTGAGTATCAGCGCCAGTATCATCAGGAAGGTCAGGGCGGCCCACGGGGTCCTGAACTTCTTGTGCACCTTGGCGAGGGCCTTGGGGATCATGCCGTCGTGGGCCCAGGCGAAGGTCATCCTGCTCGTGGATAGGAACATGGGTGGTAGGTCGCTGAGTAGTGCTATGGCGGCCACGAAGGCCACGTACCCGGCTATGGCTTCGCCTACGCTCGGGGAGAGTGTCTTGAACACGGGGGCCATGGCCTGTGGGACTGTGAAGTTCGTGCCGGCGGCCTTGGCGAGCTTGGCCTTTGCGTATATCCACTGCCAGGGTACGGCGTGGTACACGGCGGCCGAGTACAGGAGGTAGTAGCCCGTGATCACGCCTAGGGCTATGAGCATGTACCTGAAGACCCTGTGGGGTTTCTTGACCTCTCCCGCGGCCTGGGTGCCCGTTTCGAAGCCCACGTACGCGAACACGAGGGTCGCCGCGGCCGAGAATATGGCGGCCGCCGATCCCACGCCCTTCGGTAGCCCACCGGCCTGTGCCACGAGCTTGTTGATCGTGGCCCATCCTCCTATGGCCTTGATGACCTCGGAGGGGCTGGCCGCGAGACCGTAGCCGACGACCAGGAAGAAGCCCGTCAACAGGATGATGAACATCGCGTCCACGACGGCTTCGTATATCTTGATGCCAAGGATGTTAACGAGCCACGTGAAGATTATGATCAAGGATGCCACTTCCAGCGTATGGGAGTTCAGCCATTTGGCGGCGCCCGCGGCCCCCCAGAACTTGCACATGGCCGCGAGGAGGGCGACGTCTCCTATGGCGATGGCCACGAAGGCGCCGACCTCGCCCACGAACCTGCTCCAGGAGCTGAAGAACGCCAGGAACGGGTCGAACAGCCTGCTCACGTAGGTGTAGTGTCCGCCGGCCCTGGGTACGGCGGTGCTGAGGGCTCCGGCCACGAATCCGGCTATCAGGCTCGGTATCGCGGCTATGACGAACGCTATCGGTACGTAATCCGCGACTCCCGGGGCTTTGACCTGGATCATGCACGTTAGTACGTTGATTCCTCCTCCGATCACCGTGCAGCACACGGTCGATACGAAACCGAGGGCCGTCAGTTCTCGCTTCAGTCCGTGGCCCGACCTTTCCTTCTCCTCGGCCACGACGACATCCCCCTACGTCGTAGGTATCGGTGATTTCAAGCCGGTCGCGGGTCATCGGGGCGCTTATTTGACCGTTGCGATATCACCGAAGGGTTGTAAGGTGGGACCCGTGTTTTCCGTTACTTAACCTCGACCTTGGGTCTGAGGGTTCCCCTGCTTTTCAGCAGCTCGTACGCCCTTCTGACGGCGCGGCGTATTTTCTCCCTATGGCCGAGCCCGCCGAGCGCTTGGGCGGCCTTCCTGATGCTACCGGCCTCCAGCAGGAGCTCGAGCATCTCCCTGTCCCTGGGATCCAGGGGGATGTCCTCCTTGAGGGCTAGTTCGGCTATTTCGAGGGGGTCGTGACCCTCGTACGGGAGGTGTTCGGATAGGATGGGTTCTTTGAAGCGTTCCACCCAGTCGAACCTGATGATCGTGACGAGGTCGTCCTCGGTCAGGTTCGGGTAGTGGCGTTTGAGGGCCTTCACCAGGGCTTCCTTGTTCGGGAAGCCGTCGTCCTTGGCGTCGCGGTCGGTGAGGTCCTTCACGCGTTTGGTTTCGACGTCGGTTATGCGGACCTTCCCGTACACGTACCCTCCGCAGTGGAGGTAGACGACTTTGCCGGGTCTGGCCCCGGGGACGCGTCCCACGCGGATGGTGGCTCGTTTCTCGCCGCGGAGGAGTTTGTCCTTGTACTCCCCGCTGAGCTCCAGGTGCTTGGAGATGCCGGCGGCCATGAGGGAGGGGGATCCCCTTTCACCTGGGCGGCGGTCCCTCGAAGTCCTCGACGTCGTACTCGAACTCCTCGTCCTCCTCGAGCCTCCCTAGCTTCTTGAGCAGTTCCCTGGCGAGGAGCCAGTACACTAGGGCTAGGGCCCTTCTACCCTTGTTGTTCGTGGGTATGGCCAGGTCGATGTTTCCGGTGAAGTTGTCCGTGTCGCACAGGGCTACTATCGGGATGCCGACGCTCTGGGCCTCGACCAGGGCTTGGAAGTCGGCCCTCGGGTCGGTCAGGACTATCACCTCGGGTTCCAGGTAGCCGTCGTACTCGGGGTTCGTGAGGGTGCCGGGGACGAATCTACCCGGTATGGCGATGGCGCCGGTGGCTTCCGCGAACTTAGTGATGGGTCTCTGGCCGTAGTACCTCCTGGAGACGAGGAGGATCTCCTCGGTGTTGTACATGGAGAGGAAGTTGGCGGCTATCCTTATCCTCTCGTCCGTCTTGCGCACGTCTATCACGTGTAGGCCGTCCGGTCTGGTCCTGTAGATGAAGGGTTCCATGTCCTTGGTCTTCTGTTGGGTGCCTATGTGGACGCCGGCGGCCAGGTACTCGTTGAGGGGGACGAGTAGGTCGTCGCCGGATTCCTCGGCCAAGCGATCACCCCCGGGTGTTGTGATGTATGGAAACGGGGCGCGGGGATGGGAAAAAGAATTGATTTACATCTTTACATCCTAACCTCTATGGCGCCGTTGGGGCAGGCCTGCTCGCAGAGGCCGCAGCCGGTGCAGTCGTCTGGGTTGGCGACGACGGGCTTGTCGTCCTCCTCGTCCAGGACGTTCATGGGGCAGGCCTCTATGCACTCGCCGCAGGCGGATACCCCGTCGCAGGCGTCGTAGTCGATGACGACCTCGGGCAAGGCGCTCCCCCCTACCTTTTCACGACGACCGGGATGCGCCCCTCCAGGTACTCCCTTTTAGCAATTTCCAAGGGGTCGTCGTCCTCGGAGACCTCCACGAGGACGGGGGAACCCATGGCTATCTGGAGGGCCCTCGCCCCCAGGATCCTGGTTATCTCGAACCTCGTGAGGGACACGCGGGTCACCCCCTTCCCGGCCTGGGAATCGGTGTTCACGTGGTGTGAAGTTGTCGGTACGGTGTTCACGGGGGTCAAATTTAAGGGACCTCTCCCGTCGCGCGCCGGAGCGGGGGTTCCGGCGCGACGATGAGGGAGCCCGATCCCGTGGCCCTCTTGAAGGATTTGATATCGGTCAGGAGCCCCACCGGGGAGGAGGACGAGGTAAGGGCGATGATCGAGGAGTTCCTCCGTGACCACGGCGTCCCTTACGAGGTGGACGACTTCGGGAACGTACTCGCCGGGACCCGGGGAGGGCTCCTCCTCAACGCTCACATGGACACCGTGCCCGGCGGCGAGGGGTGGAGGATCACCGAGCCCTACGACCCTAGGATCGTCTCGGGGCGCGTTTACGGTAGGGGCGCGGCGGATTGTAAGGGGGGTCTGGCGGCGGCCCTGGTGGCCGTGGTCCGTGCTCACGAGGAAGGTATCCCGCTGTCTCTACTGGCCACGGTGGGGGAGGAGTCGCCGCGCGAGGAGGATAACGGCACCCTTCACGCGTGCAGGGAGGGTCTCGATGCCGCCGCAGCCGTGGTCTGCGAGCCCACGGACGGTCACGTCAACGTGGGGGATCGCGGGAGGGTCACCCTAGAGGTCAGGATAACGGGCGAGAGCGCCCACGCGTCCAAGCCTCAGGAGGGGAGGAACCCGATAGAGGCGGCGGCCGACGCCGTCGAGGCCATCAGTTCGATGGACACCGAGCGTCTCGAGGTCCCCGGTGTGGGGGAGGTGAGGTCCGACGTCACCGTGACGGGTATCGAGGCGGGTGGCCCCTCCAACGTGATCCCGCACGAGTGCACGCTCACCGTGGATTACAGGACGGTGCCTGGGGAGACGCCCGAGGACGTCAGGAAAGCGGTGGAGAAGGAGGTCGTGAGGTCGGTGGACGGTGAGTACGATGTGGAGGTCAGGGTGAAGTCCGCGTCGAGGGCCACGGTGGTGGACACGGACTCGTTCATCGTGAAGGCGGCGAGGAGGGCGGCGAGGGCGGCGGGTCTGCCGGGCGGGTTGAGGTTCAAGATGGGGCACTGTGACATAGATTACCTGGTGCACGAGGCGGGTCTGGACGCGGTCATACTGGGTCCGAAGGGTGGGAACATCCACGGGCCGGACGAGTGGGTATCTGTGGAATCGGTTCGGAGGTGCGCGGAAGCCTACCTGAAGTGCGCGAAGATCATGTTTCCGACTCCGGTTTCAACAGGTCGATGACCAGTTCCTCGAACTCCTCCCTCATCTTCACGGGGTCGGCCGCCGGGTAGCCGAGTTCGTCCTCTATCCTTTCGCAGACCTTCCTCACTTCTTCCTCGTCGTACCCCTTGCCGTTGACGCTCACGAATTGGACCCTGGCGCCGGTTAGGGTTTGAGCGACCTCGATGGCTTCCCTCAGCTCGTCCAGGGTGTCGGGTCTGGTGGCCGCGACGAGTAGATCCGGGGCGCAGCCCGTCAGTATGGTTATGGAGCAGACGCAGCCTCCCCTCCCGGTGCCCACTTCCAACGGGTCCGCGGTGACCCCGGTCTGGGATCCGACGAGTATCACGTCGGGTTCCTTCTCCTCGTCCACGTACTTGACGGCGCCCAGGATGGTCGGGGCCGCGTGGGCCAGCGGGATCACCTGGGGTATCACCATGGCGTCGAGTCCCACGAGCATGCTGCTGGGTTCGGTGCCGACGGTCCCTACCTTGACGCCCTCGTCCTCCAGGATCTCACGTATCGTGTTGAGGGTGGTGAACTTCCCGGTCCTTCGGGCCGCCCCGATCACGGCCACCACGTCCGCGTTCACGCCCTCCTCCCTCGCTTTCACCCCGTAGGGCATCATCTTCAGGTGGAGTTCGGGGTCGCTGGCGTCGAAGTACCGGAGGCCCCGCTTCGCGGCCTCGAGCCTCTTGCTCTCGTCTTCGCGGAACATGTGGAGGCGTCCCATGTTGTACACGTTAACGCCCTCGAGGATGGCGGTGTCGATGACCCTGCTCCAGACCTCGTAGTGAACGTCCCTGTCGAACACCTCCTTGGTCCACACGAGCCATTCGGCGTCCTCCAGGACCTCGGGGAGGTCGTTCACGTGTCGGATCTCCAGGTCCGGTACGTCCCCTTCGACGAGTTCAGCGGTGCTGCGCCCGACCTTGTCCTCCCTGTAATCGCAGACGCCCACGACCTCGACGTCGGAGAACATGAGGATACCGGCGGTGACCTTCGTGAAGGGAACCAGGACCACCTTGTCTACCTCGGGGTGCTCCGTGAACGCCACCCGTTCAACCCCCGTCCAGTAGGTCCACCCTCCCGAGCCTCTTGCTCATGTACTTATCCTTCCGCATGTTAAGCACGTACACGGTACCCACCGTCGGCTCTATCCCGACCTTCTTCTGGAACTCGGTCCTCCTCTGGAACGTGCCCGTGGATATTATCGTGCAGCCTCCCTTCTCGCCCGTGGACGCTATGTGCGTGTGGCCGACGGCCAGGACGTGGGGCTTCCTCTCTATCACGAGCCTGTCCCTCTCGTCCGGCGCTATGGGCACCGATCCGCCGTACTTGGGCGCCAGGTGGCACGCCTCGATGCACATGCCGGCGGCTTCCCTCACGCCCCGAGGGTCGTGTTCCAGGTCCGGCCTGTCGACTATGATGTCGTCGAAGGATTGACCGTGGTACAGGAGGACCTCGACGCCCTCCTTCCCGTGGAGCCTGACGGTCGAGGGGTTGGACGTGAGGTGGACGTCGAGTTCCCGAAGGGGCGCGGCCGGGTCGGACTCGGAGAGCGGGGGTTGGGGGAGGGCCTGTCTTATCGCGTCGTGGTTCCCCGGTATCACCACTATCTCGACCCAGTCCGGCATCATCTCGAGCAGCTTGGCGAACTTCTCGTACTGGGCGTCGATGTCCGGGATGTCGAGTTCCTCGCGCTGTCCGGGGTATATGCCCACCCCGTCCACCACGTCGCCTGTGATGAGCACGTACTTCACGCGGCCGAGGGGATCGTCCGGGTCGTAGAGCCTCTCTATGAGCCTGTGGAAGAGGTCCTCCTCGAACTTGTTCGAGCCCACGTGGACGTCGCCCAGGAACAGGGCCGCGACGTCGTCCTCCACGGCCGGGGGTCTCTTCTCCGGGAGGCCCTCACCCGGGAGTCTCACCTCGCCGCTCCTGTCGTTCACGAAAACGACGCGGTCGGAACCCTTGCAGAACCCGCGGATGCCGAGTACGATGCCCGGGAAGGCGATCTTCCTGAGCTTCTTGTATATCCCCTCGCCCCTCCTCTTGGACACGATGACCTTCAGCATCCCGGTCTCGTCCTCGACGTTGAGTATCATGGATCTCTCAGTCTCCCTCACGTCCGTGACGAGGGCGGCGAAAGAGACGACACCGGGTTCCTTTGAGGTCCGCGAGATGACGTCGGCTATGTTATCGCACCAGTCGTCCATCCTCCCCTTGAGTTTCTTCCTCAGCCTGTTCAGCCTGTCCACGAACAGGCTCACGAACTCCTCCACGTCGCCCCTGGAGGAGGGTTTCTCGACGTTCTCCAGCACCTCGACCTCGGAGTCGTACTCGGCGGCCGGGGGCCTCTCGGTCGGGGGTTCGACCCTTACCTCGGGTTCCTCTTCCTCCCGCGTCTCCACTTCCGGTTCGGTTCCCGTTTCCTCGCCCTCTCTTACCAGCTCGTACGGGCTCCCGTCGACGACGAACTCGGGATCGAGCTCGCCCCGTAGTACTTCCTCGGTGATCACGGGTAGGTCCATGGAAGCGAGGTCGTCCGCGGCCTCCTCGACCTCCTCCAGCCTGTCCAAGAGCTCGGGGGATACGAGGAGGCCGTACCTTTCCATGAGCTCCTGTACTTTCTCGGCGACGTCCGACCTGTCGTTGTTCACGTTTCACGCGCCCCGTAGCGTTTAGAACGTCGGACGGGGGTACCCGGTCGAAGACGGACTCAAGGGGGAGGTGGGCGGGCAGATGGCGAAGCCCGCGCTGATGGCGGCCAGGATCGCGATAGCGGTTATGGTGTTCTTCCTGTCCTCGGCGGCGGGTTTCCTGTTCTCGATGGCGGTGACGGGTAAATCGCCCGTGGATCCGCAGGTGCTGTCCAAGATGGCGACGGACTTCGTTCAGGGTAATTTCGAGGACTTCAACAAGGAGGCGTTGATAGCGTATAATCAGTTCATGTATAGGTTCAACAACGGGATGAAATTATTGATGGAGTACGTTGGTATAAGAATACAGCAGGAGAAGGTAAAGCTTGAAAGAAAGATACTGTTTAAGTACCAGGTTAAAGTGTATAACAAGGATGAACTCAAGAGGAAGCTCATTAAGTTGACTCACCTTGATGACGTGGCCGTCGGTAGCAAGGTGATGAAGGTGTACGCGGATAAGCCGCCGGCGAAAGGAGTCGTGACGAATCTGTTGATAAAGACGGTCGGGTACGTGCAGAAGGTCAAGATACACGGTGAGACGGTGATCATATACTCAACGCCTTACTACATAGAGGCTCAGGCCAAGGGAGTTTATATCAGGGATGATTATGTGCAAGTTTACGTGGATACTATAAAGCTGATAAAAGTGAAGAAGAAGTGATGTTCGATGAAGGTGCCGGAGGATTCCGTGGCGGGCATGAGGAGGGCCGTCGCCGAGGTGTGTAGGGAGGTGTTCGATAGGGGTTTGGCGCTGTCTGGATCGGGCAACGTGAGCGTTCGGTGTGGGGATCTGGTGGCCCTCTCCCCGTCGGGTTTCAGGCTCTGTGACGTGAGGCCCAGGCACGTGACGGTGGTCACGGTGGACGGGGATAGGGTCGTGGGGGCCTTCGAGCCCACGTCCGAGTCGCCGATGCACCTGGCGGTGTACGGTAAGGTCGGTGAGGGGGCCATCGTTCACGCTCACTCGCCCTACGCCACGGCGCTCGCCCACACGGACGAGCCTTTCCCTACGACGGCGGAGTTGGAGAGGTGGGTGGGGAGGGTGGAAGAAGTCGGGTTCCTGGAGCCGGGGAGCGAGGAGCTGGCCAGGGAGGTGGCGAGGGTCGCGAGGGTGCCGTGCGCCGTGATCCTGAGGGGTCACGGGACCTTGGGCGTGGGGAGGGATCTTCGGGAGGCGTTGAAGATCGTGGAGGCTTTGGAGGAGGCGGCGAGGGTAGCGGCGCTCAGACCTCGTCCCTGACCTGTTCGAGGGCGGCTATCACCTGGAGGAGGACGGGTCTCGCGTACTCGGGAGTGTTCTGATCGTTCACAACCTCTTCGAGCGTCGAGATGGCGGTGCTCGCCCTGACGCCCGGGGACTGCCCCTCGTCTTCCAATATCTCGATGGCCTTCTTGGCGGCCCTCCTGACGTTCCTCGGGATCTGATCGTCCTGGATGATCCTCTCGTCCAAGAGCTGTCTGCACTGCTCGAAGATCTGTGAATAATCAGTCATAACCCGGGCACACCCCCGGGGACGGGTTTTTGGGGTCCGCCCGGCCCGAGGTTTGAAAAACCTTTTTCGAGGGAACCCCACCGCCGGGGGATGCTCGATTTGCGGGCCACCACCACCGCGGGTAGGGACGTTACGGACCTCCTGATGGAGATCTACGGTCTCACAGAGAGGCAGGCGACCGTCGCCATGATGAGATCCCGTGGCATGTCCTACAGGGAGATAGCCGAGGAGCTGGGCATAACCGTCTCGGGCGTCCGTAACCACCTGGAGCAGGCCAGGATGAAGATGAAGGTGGACAACGACTTCCAGATCGCCAGGATAATCGGACGCCTTGAGGCCGCCATGGGCCCGTCCCTCGTGATAGCCATAGTGCCGGTGGACAAGTCGGAGCAGGTGATAGACAGGCTCATCCAGGAGGGCGAGGGCGTCACCGAGATGACGGGTAGGGGCGGTTACACGGGCGAGGAGCAATCGGTCCTGTTCATCATAACGGAGGACGAGGATAAGGTCAGGGAGATAATCAAGGAGGAGGTCGGACGGGAGGTCCCGATGTTCGTCATGCGCAACCCTACGGCCGTGCCTTAAGGGGGAAGATCGGTCCCTCATGAAGGGTAGGAAGCCCAAGGACGCCGATTTCAGGCGGATGACGGAGCTCCTGACCTCCGGGTACAAGATGCTGCGGTTCCACTGCCCGGAGTGCATGTTCCCCCTCTTTCAATCCCCGGACGGCACCATAACCTGCCCCGGGTGTGGCGCGGTCTTCGAGGAGGACGAGGAAGGCATCAAGATGGTGGAGCCCCCGACCGAGACCGTGGAGGTTAGGGAGGTCCGCGAGGAACCGAGGGAGGAGCGTGAGGAACCGAGGGAGACCGAGGTTGATGAGGGTGGGGACACGGGAGAGGTACCCGGGCTCGAGGACCTCGAGACGGCCCTCCTGAGGTTCGCCCTGAAGAGGTTGGAGAGGGCGGAGAACGCCGACCACGAGGAAGCCGCTAGGGAGCTCGAGCTCGTGGAGCGGGCGGTGAGAGCCCTCGCCGAACTCAGACGGACCTGACGTCGTCTTCGTGGGGGTAACGAACGGGGGCCTGGCCGGGGACGCCCTGGCCGCGGGCCTCCGACCGGCTTCGGTCCAGTTCTACGACCCGGAGGACCAACCCGGTGTGACCGTGACTTACATCCTCGAAAGGCCCGGTACCTACATCCCCAGGTTCAGACCCCCACCCCCTCGGTGGATCGAAGAGGCCCTCTCCGAGCTGGAACCCGAGATCGTGGTGCCGACGGCCGAGTTCGCCCACGGGCCGGCCGATTCCTCGGGTCTCGAGGTGGCCGGTAACGATCCCGGGACCGTGGAAGAGGTCTCGGACAAGTTGAGGCTCTACGAGCGCCTCTCCGACCGCGTCGAGATGCCAGAAACCTCGGAGGACCCCGACGACGTGCGCTCGAGGCCCGTCGTCGTGAAACCGAGGAGGGGATCGGCGGGGCTGGGCGTCAGGGTCGTGGAGGAGCCCGAGCCCTTGGGGGAGGGGTGGATCTATCAGGAGTACGTCGACGGCGTTCACCTCAGCCTCACGTTCGTGTCCGACGGTTCCGAGCAGGTTCCCCTGTCGATCAACGGTCAACTCGTGGACCTGGAGAGACCCGGTTACTCCTACGTCGGGAACTCCGTGCCCGCCCCGGAGCACCTGAACCCGAGGGTGAGGGAGGAACTCTCCCGGATCGCGGACGTGGTGGTGGAGGAGTTCGGGCTCGTGGGTATCAACGGTATCGACGTGGTGTTATCGAGCGAGGGTGTGTACCTCATCGAGGTGAACCCTAGGCCTCCCGCCCCCGTCAACGCGATGAGAAGGGCTTTGGGCGTCAACCCCGCCGTGCTGCACCTCGAGGCGTGCGAGGGGAGGTTGGAAGTCGAGCCTTTCCCGAGGCCCAAAGCGTGGGCGGTCAGGGAGGTCGTGTACGCGCCGTCGGACGTCAGGGTTCCCAAACTGCCCGACTGGGTCGGGGATAGGCCCCGGCCCGGGGTTCTCGTCCCGAGGGGTGAACCCGTGTGCACCGTGACAGCGTACTGCTCCACGCCGTCGTCCGCGATGGCCGTGGCCCGCAGGCTCTCCTCGACGGTGAGGGGTCTCTTGGAGCCTGTATCGTCGACGCCACCCACGGAGGGATGGTACTAGGGGAGGAGATGGAGAGGAGAGGGTTCGACGTGACCGTGATCGACGTGTACGGGACGGTGGACGCGGTGGAAAGGGAGGGGTTCGGGTTCAGGATCGTGGATAGGGGCTTCGGGCGTTACGACGTTCTGGCCGTGCCCGTGCACTGCGGCGTCGATCCCGGCCCGGTGGAGGGGACGCTGAGGGTCGATCACCACGATCTCGCCGGGGCCCTCGCCTCCGGGTACAAGGACGGGGTTGCGTTCGAGGTCACGGGTGTGCGGGGGAAGACGACGGTCGCGACCTACCTGGCGAGGATACTGGAGGAGGCGGGCTGGCCCGTCAAGCTATCGACCACGGACACGTGTCCGGTCGGGTCCCCTTCGGTGGCCCCGTACAAGGTGTTGGAGGTGATGAGGGCCACGTCGGGACCGTACGTGATCGAGGTCTCCCTGGGGGTGACCCCGGCCGCGGACGTGGCCGTGCTCTCCGGGGTACCTTACGACTACAGGGTGGCGGGTGGAACCAGGTCGGCCGTCGCCGTCAAGGCGAGGAAGATCGCGGAGTCGGGCGCCCTCCCGGTCCTGGAGAGGGGCGACGTGTCGAGGTTACCCCCGTTGCCCGGTGCCGTCCTGGTGGAGACGGGTGAGGGTCGCGTGTCGTGGAGGGGTGGTTCGGTGGAGTTCGAGCCGTTCGGGGTTCCCTTCCACGATAGGTCGTTCGGGTTGGCGGCCGTGGCGGCCTTGGAGTCGGGTTTGGCGGGCGTGGAGGACGTGTTGGCGGCCAGGTCCAGGGGTTTCGTGCCGGGTAGGCTGGAGCTGGTGGGTGAGGACGTGTTGGTGGACGTTCACCCGGCCGTGAACGAGAGGACGTTGAGGCACGCTTTGGACGTGGCTTCGAGGCTGTGGGGTAGGTACGGGTTGGTGTTCGGTGGGGACCCGGGGGGTTACTGCGAGGGTATCGACGTGGACGAGGCCGTCGAGGAGATACTGCGGAGGATAGAGTCGTACGAGCTCGTGGGCCTCGAGCTGGTGGGTGGGTTGGGGGAGCTGGTAGAGGATCGTTTGCCGGTTCGTCCGTCCCCCGCGCCGGACGGTTATCCCGTGGTGGTGGTGTTGAGGTCGGATCGGGACGGTGAGGTGTTTAAACGGGTGGTCCGGCGGGTTCGCGGGGGTTCCGAAGATGGCGGAGGTTCAGCGTGAGTTCGTCATGATCAAGCCGGACGGCGTGGCGAGGGGTCTCGTGGGTGAGATAATCAGGAGGATCGAGGCCAAGGGCCTGAAGATAGTGGCCCTGGAGATGAAGACGTTGGACCGTGAGACGGCCGAGGAGTTGTACGCGGAGCACAAGGACAAGCCGTTCTTCGAGGATCTAGTGGAGTACGTGACCTCGGGTCCGGTGGTGGCCATGGTCGTCGAGGGCGGGGACGCCGTGAAGGCCGTTAGGAACCTGATTGGGGCGACGGATCCCGTGGAGGCGACGCCCGGGAGCATCAGGGGTGACTTCGCTTTGGATATAGGGAGGAACGTGGTCCACGCGGCCGATTCCCCGGAGGCCGCGGAGAGGGAGATCAGGGTCGTGTTCGGTGACGATCTGAAGATCCACGAGTACGAGAGGTGCGACGAGGCCTGGCTGTACGAGCGTTAGAGGCGTTTGCTCAGTTCCTTCAGGAAGTCGTCGAGTCTGCCGGCGGGGATCTCCGCCCCCGCCGCTCTCTCGTGTCCCCCTCCGGTTCCGCCCACGGCCTCGGCGGCCTCGCTGGCGGCGTCCCCCGCGTCCACGTCCGAGCCTTCGGGTACGCGTATCGAGACCTTGATCACGTCCCCCATCTTGGCGGTTCCCACGACGACCTCGTCCCTCTCCTCGCACAGCATCTGGCTGACGGGGCCTATCACGGAGTGGGGGATCCTGTCCCCTCCCCTCACGTGGATGAACCCTTCCTTCTTCTCGGTGACGTTCTCGGCGACCTCGAGGGCCTCCCTTATCGCCCTCCTGTGTTCCTCCCTGTAGAGCCTGGCCGTCTCGACGGGTAGGAACTTGCCCATCGCGAGGGCTATGCCGATGGCCTCGCCCCCGTGTCTGCCGCAGGCGTTGAGGACGGTGGCGGCCTCGTCTGGGTCGGTGAGTTCGGGGGCGCCCCTGTCGTCCTCCAGCACGTGGGCCCTTCCGATCCATCTCTCCGCCTCACCGTCGAGTCTCACGTGTTCGGATATCAGGTCCCTCTCTTCCTCGGCCTCTAGCTCGTTGAGGGGTTTGGAGAGCACCTCCTTGCCCAGCCTCGACTCCAGTTCCTCGGCCACGTCCTCCCCGGAGAGTCTCGAGATGAGTTCCTTGGCGGGCCTCGTGGCCCTTCCGAAGGCCCTGTACCCGGGTTCCCTCACCTCGACGAGACCGGCTTCCACCCCGTCCCTTTCGACCGTGGCGACGGTGCCCCTGGGTCCTTCGAGGGGGACGGCGTTGTCCCCGTAGGCGCCCACGAGGGCGGGTTTGGGGGCCTCGGATTCCTCCAGTTTCAGGAGTCCCCTTAGTAGCGTGTAGACGACGGCGGAGGCGGAGGTCTCCCTGTCGTCCCCGGCGAGTCTCGGGTTGACGAACACCACGCCGTCCGGGGGTTCGGATCGTACCTCGTGGTGGTCGATCACGAGGATCTTGGACTCGGGTTCGAGGAGGTGGAGGACGCCGCTACCCATGTCTAAGACTATGGAGGGGCCTTTCCCCACGTCCGTGCCGGGGAGGCAGCCCTCGGTGGGTAGGACCCGGACCCTGGCCGGGATCCCCATCGAGGAGAGGGCCGTGAGTAGGACGGCCGCGGACGTGAGACCGTCCGCGTCGTTGTGGGTGTAGACGCGGACGCCTTTCCCTCCCTCCCGGAGTTCATCGAGGAACTCCAGGGCGGCCTCCTGGTTGGGCAGCCCCAACACGCATCTACCCGAATTTTGTTACGAAATTCGAAACGATACTCGGGGTCGGGAACGGGCGTCAGTCGACCCTGATGGCCTCCGGATCGTACCTCCAGTCCTCGGGGAGCACGCCCTTCTTCTTGTAGTACCTAACCAACCTGTGGATCTTGGACTCGATGAGCCTGAGACCCCTCCTCGAGGCCAGGTCCTTCGGGTGCCTCTTGAGGTGCTCACGCACCCTCTTAGCCCTCCTTATCAGGTTGAGCAGATCCTCGGGCAGCTCGGGCTCCAAACCGTGCTCCCTGAGGATCTCGGTTATCTTCTTGCCCGTGATCAACTTCACGTCCGGGATACCGTACTCGTCACGGAGCTTGATACCTATCATCGCGGGCTCGTAACCCTGCTTGGCCAGGTCCACCACGAGACCCTCGACTTCCTCGGCGGAGTACTCGACCCAGGACGGGGGAGCTACCCTGGGCGGCTTCGTCGACCCGGACTTACCCTTGTCCCTCGAGTGCATACGCGCCATGCTCGTCAGCGCCCCCTGCGCGCCACCAGCCACTCCGCGAATCTCTCGAGGGCGCGGGTCCTGTGCGATATTTTACACTTTTCCTGAACGCCCATCTCCGCGAACGTCCGACGGTCCCCCTCCGGCACGAAGATGGGATCGAACCCGAAACCCTCCTCGCCCCTCTCCTCCTCGGCTATCCTACCCCGGACCTCCCCGGTGAACGTCACCGGCTTACCCCCGGGCTCGCAGAACGCCACCACGGACAGGAACCTCGCGCTCCTGTCCTCCACCCCCTCCATCAGCTTGAGTATGCCCTCGTTACCTATCGTGTCGAACACGTACGCCGAGTAGGGCCCGGGGAACCCGTTCAACGCGTCGACGAACAGGCCCGAATCCTCCACGAACACCGGCTCCATGAGCCTCTCCACGCACCACCTGACGCCCCACACGGCTATCTCCTCCAGGCTATCCGACTGTATCTCCGGGTAATCCAAGTCCACCATCTCCACCTCGATACCGTACCTCGACAACACCTCCTCGGCCTCCCTGAACTTCCCCTCGTTCCCGGTCGCGAAGTAGACCCTCAACGCCCGCACCCCCATGACGATTTAACGCCGGACGGATCGGGCCGCCGCCGTCGGGGTGATCCGATGTCGGAGGACGACGGCAAGCGCATACGCCAACCCATAATAGCCGTGCTGGGACACGTCGACCACGGTAAAACCACCCTACTCGACAAGATAAGGGGAACCGCCGTCGCCGCCAAGGAAGCCGGCGGCATAACCCAACACATAGGCGCCTCGGAGATACCCATCGACGTCATCGAGGAGATCTGCGGACCCCTACTCGAGACCCTCGACGTCGAGATAACCATCCCAGGCCTCCTCTTCATCGACACGCCCGGCCACGCCGCCTTCACCAACCTGAGACGCAGGGGAGGCGCCCTCGCCGACATAGCCATCCTCGTCGTGGACATAATGGAAGGCGTCAAACCCCAGACCGAGGAGGCCCTCAACATCCTACGGAGGTACAAGACACCCTTCGTCGTCGCCGCCAACAAGATCGACAGGATACCCGGCTGGAAACCCCAAGAAGGCGCCCCCTTCCTCGAATCCCTCCAGAAACAAGACCCCGAGGTACAACGTAGGCTCGACGAGAAGATCTACGAGCTCGTCGGACAACTCCACAGACACGGCTTCCAGGCCGAGAGGTTCGACAGGGTCCAAGACTTCACACGCACCGTCGCCATAGTACCGACCAGCGGCATAACCGGCGAAGGCATCCCCGAACTCCTCATGGTCGTGACGGGACTCGCCCAGAGGTTCCTCGAGGACCAACTCAGGATAGAGGTCGAAGGACCCGGAAAGGCCGCCATCCTGGAGGTCAAGGAGGAACCCGGCCTCGGCAACACCCTCGACGTGATCCTCTACGACGGCATCCTCAGGAAGGGCGACACGATAGTCGTCGGACACCCCGAGGAACCCATCGTCACCAGGATAAGATCCCTCCTCAAACCCAAACCCCTCGACGAGATGAGGGATCCCACCGACAAGTTCAGACCCGTCGAAGAGGTCTCCGCGGCCGCCGGAGTCAAGATCAGCGCCCCTAACCTCGAGAACGCCATAGCCGGCGCCCCCGTACGCGCCGTCTGGGACGAGGAGGAACTCGACGAGGTCATCAAGGAAGTCATCGAGGAGGTCGAGGAGGTAACCATCGAGACCGACAAGGAAGGCATCATCATCAAGGCCGACACCCTCGGAACCCTCGAGGCCGTGGTGGGCGAGTTCAAGGAGAAGGACGTCCCCATAAGGAAGGCCGACGTGGGGGACATCACCAAGAAGGACGTGATAGAGGCCGCCGCCGTGGCCGAGAAGGAACCCCTCCTCGGCGTCATAGTCGGCTTCAACGTGGGGATAACGGACGAAGCCAAGGAACTCGCCGAGAAGTACGACGTCGACGTCATCCTCGGCGACGTGATATACGAACTCGTCGAGGAGTACGAGGAACTCGTCGAGAAGAGGAAGGAGAAGGAGAGGCGCAAGATCCTCGAGAAACTCGTACACCCCGGGAAGATCAAGGTCCTACCCGGTTACATCTTCCGACAGAGCAAACCCGCCATCGTCGGCGTGAAGGTACTCGGCGGCACGATAAGACCGGGCTACCCGCTCATGAGGGAGGACGGGAGACAGATCGGCAAGATCAAACAGATACAGATGCACGGAGAACCCCTCGAGGAAGCGAGGAAGGGCCAGGAGGTCGCCATCTCGATAGAAGGATGCATAGCCGGGAGACACTTCGAGGAGGGAGACGTGCTCTACACGGACGTCCCCTCGGAACACGCCAGGAAGATGTTCGAGGAGTTCTGGGACCTACTCACGGAGGACGAGAGGGAGGTCCTCGAGGAGATAGCGGAGATAAAGAGGAAAGAAGACCCGTTCTACGGCATGGGATAGCCGATGACGAGGAATACGGGCACAGAACGGTGACGAGCCGTGTCCTAGCCGAGGCTACCTCAGCAACGGCAAGTGACCCGTGACCTTGTCCACCTCACGCTCCTCCTCGGGCCCAACACCCAAACACGTCGGGGTACCCGGCTCCAACTCCGTCAACCCGGCGTCCCTAACCAGGAAACACGGAAGCCCCAGACCACGCGCCCTCTCCTCGAGCTCGAACAACTCCCGCTCGTCCTCACACCGGACGACCACCTTCTTCTGACCCTCCCTGAGCCACGCGTCCACGGGCGCCCCGGACCTCTCCGCCTCCAGGAAAGCACCCACGGCCGCGTGCGCCACCTGAGCCGCCAACTTACCCCTACTGAGGTCCAGATCTCCCCTCACCACGATCACCTGCTTGTACGGCAAGACGAACGACCCCTCGGGTGAGAGGAGGTCACATCATCGCGATCACTCAGCCCGTCAGCTCCTCCTCACCGGTCCACCGCCGAAGACCACCACCTCGCCTTTTCAATCGATCGTTACACCGAGGATAACGAACGCTTGGTAACCGAACGAAAAACCAAAACACTTCAAGTTCAAAACCCGAAATTAAACACGATTTACACCGATAAAACCGAGGACCGAATCGTTATTATCAAGGTACGCACCCCGGAGTAAGGGGGTGAAGAACGGTGAGGATCCTGGCCGCGTTGATAACGGCCCTCGCGGCCGCCCTCGCGCCCGCCGTGGCGTGTCCGTGCGTACCGTGCGATCACACCTGCTGCACCTGCGTGCCCCACTGCACGTGCGAGCCCCACCACGGTTACCACCACGGGTGCCACTGCACCTGCGGATGCAACTGCACCTGCTGCGAAGGATGCACGTGCTGCTGTTGCACGACCACCGGGACGGTGACCGTCCCGACGACCACCACGGAGACACCGACCGTGACGACGCCCACGACCACGGTGACGACCACGACCCCGACTACCACGGTGACCGAGCCGACGACAACGACGGCGCCCACCACCACGACGACCGAGGTGACGACCACGCCGACGACCACGGTCACCACGGCCACACCGACCGTCACGACGGTCACACCGACGACCACGACGACGGAGCCGACCACGTCCACCACGACCACGACGACCACCACGACCACGGGCACGTACTACGTGATCTCCTAACCCTCCCACGCCCCTCCAAGAATCGTTACGAACAAAATAACGATACGACCACGACCCGGAAAAACGAGACACTCAACGTATCGATGACACCACGGTTTGCCACCCGATCACGACAGATCCCTCCTCAGCCTTTCGATCTCTCGCACGGTCCCCTCGTCCGCGTCCCAGTACCCACGCTCGTACGCCTCCAACAACCTATCCGCCACGGCCCGCAGGGCCGCCGGGTTCAACTCCCTCATCCTCTCCCGGGTCTCCTCGTCGAACAGGTACTCCCGGGCCACACCCTCCCACACCCAATCCTCCACGACACCCGTCGTGGCGGCCAAGCCCACCAGGTACTCCACGCGCTTCGCGATCTCCCTACACCCGTCGTACCCGTGCTTCAACATGTGACGCTTCCACTTCTCGTTCAACAACCTCGAAACGACGCCCGACCGCACCACCGTCTCCAGATCGTGAACCTCCGGCCCCTCCCCCGAACACGAGTCTATCACGTACGTCTCCACGTCCCCACCGGCGGCCGCCGTCAACCCACCCAGGAACTCGTAGTAATGATCCAGATCTATGATATCGTAGGACCTATGCGACCTCACCTGCGCCGTCACATCCTGCCGACCCGCCACCGCCTCGAACAACTCCCTCGCCTCCTCCCCGTGAACCCCTTCCCCGTACACGTACCCCATATCGCTCAGGTAAGCCTCGACCAACTCCTCCTCGTCCTCCCAGTCCGACGACTCCACCTTGGACCTCATGTTATCCGCCGCGTACAGGTCCGGCCTCGGCCCGAACACCCTGGCCTCCGGATCCTCGTACCCCTCCCCCCTCAACTCCTCCACGTGCCTCCTCACCGGGTTCACGTCCCCGGGCTCCTCCAACCGAGCCACCTTCCTCACGGCCCTATCCAACAACTCCACCACGTTCGGGAAGGTATCCCTGAAGATACCGCACATGGTCACCACCACGTCCACCCTCGGCCTCCCCAACTCCTCCACCGGCACGGGCTCCACGTCGATCACGTTACCCGCGTCGTCCCTCACCGGCCGCACGCCCAACAACTCGAACGCCATCGCCACCGTCTCCCCACCCGTCTGCATCGTCTCGAAAGCCCACAACACCAACCCCACCGTCTCCGGGTACCCACCGTGCTCCCGCCTGTAACGCTCCAACAACGCCTCCACGGCCTCCCTCGCCCGCTCCTCCGCCTCCGGCGTCGGTATCCTCCTGGGGTTCAACGACACGATGTTCCTACCCGTCGGGACCACCTCCGGGTTCCTCTCCACCTCACCACCCGGCGAAGGCTCCACGTAACGCCCACGCAACGCCCGGAGCAAACCCTCAACCTCCCTCTCGTACGACTCCACAAGATCCTCCACGAAACCCCTCACCCTATCCGCGTCCGAGAAGAACTCCGACAACCGATCCTCACCCTCCTCCACGAACGCCCTCACGGCCTCCACGGCCTCCTCCCGATCCCCCTCCAACAACCCCCTCGACTCCGCGTAACTCACCACCGTCTCCGCCACCAACTCCGGGTCCGGATCCGCCCCGACAACGTGCAAACCACACGGTATCCTATCCCTCAACGCCCTACGCACCATCGCCTCCACCGCACCCACGTACGCGTCCTCGTCCTCGACGTCCAACACGATCCCGGCCGCCCCCGCCACCTCCCTCAACTCCCCCACGTCCTCACGACCCTCCCTCACAGCCTCGCACAACCGCAGAAGCTCCCTGTAACCCCTCAACTCCGGGTCCGCCAGAGGAGGATGCAGGTGAGACACCATGTAAGCGTACGTCCTGTGCTTCGCGACCGCCGCCTCCGACGGGTTGTTCACGTTGTACAGGTAGACGTGGGGCAACGGCGTGATCAACAGGTCCGGGAAACACGACGGCGAGAGCGCCTTCTCCTTCCCCGGGAGGAACTCCAACGTCCCGTGCGTCCCGAAGTGAAGCACCACGTCCGCGCCCCACTCCCTCCTCAACCACTCGTAGAAACACACGTAGTGATGCGTCGGCGGCGTGTCATCGTGGTAAGACTCCTCCGACTCGTGAAGCCCCCTCGTCGGCTGAAACCCCACGAACACGTCCCCGAGGTCCAACCCGAACACCGGGAACGAACCGTCCACCAGGAACGGGTCCTCCTCCGGACCACCCCACGCCTCCAACACCCTCTCCCTCGCCTCCCGCGGCAACCCCTCGAACCACCGCAGGTACCGATCCAACGGCACCTCGTCCGCCCTCGGCACGTCCCCCGGCCGACGGTGCCTCAGATCCGGGTTACCCAGACGCCTCAACACGTCATCCGTGACACGATCCAGATCCACCTCCAAACCCAGCTCCTCCGACAACAACTCCAACACGTTACGGAGGCTCGAGAACGTGTCCAGGTACGCCGCCTCACCCACGTTCTCCTCGCCCGGCGGGTAGTTGAACAGGACGATCGCGACCCTACGCGGACCCTCCTCCCTCAACCGCAACCAACGCTCCACCAACTCGGCCGCCCTACCCACGTTCTCCCGGATAGGCTCCATCGCGTACAGGGGAACACCCTCGAAACTCCCCACCTCCGCCTGACACGCCACCGGCGGCAGGAAGATCGCCGAATCCAACTCCGGCAACGACACGTTGATCAACAGGCTCAACGGATCCATACCGAACTCGCTCTCCTCCCACCCCTCCCGATCCAGGTACCAGACCTGAGGCGCCACGAAGTACGGCACGTCCCAACGCCTCAACAACTCCACACCGCGCTCCACCTCACCACCCATCGGACCCCCCACGATCCTGAAACACGTCAACGCCACCACCGCGTCCGGACACTCCCCCTCGAAGAACCTAACCAACGTCCCGTACGCGTCCACCGAACAGTACGCACCGATCGCCCCGATCCCACGATCCCTCAACGCCTCTATCACCGCGTCCACGTGCTCCGTGTTCCCGTTCGCGTAGAAGAACTTGTAGAACGTGACCGGCACCAACGACCCGAACTCCTCCCTCAACCCCTCGAGGAAACCCACGTCGACGAGACCCTCCCCCGGATCGTACAACGCCCTACCCGGAACCTCCACCGGCGGACCCGGCTCCCTCACGTCCGCCCCCGCCAACTCCCTCGCCAGGTACAGGAGCATGTTCTCCACGTTATCCACACCACCGTAATCCCAGTACCTGAACGCCCGCATGGCCACCTTCAACCGCTTCAACGCGCCGAACCAACCCATCCTCTCCGCGAACCTCGCACCACGCTCCAACGCCTCGTCCATCCTCACACCCGACAGGTTATCCCTACGACGCTCCATCATCCTCTCGAAGAACCTGAACAGGCGACTCTTCCTCAGACCCAAACTCTCGAAGGAAGCCCGCATCACCTCGAAACACGAGTGAACGGCCACGAACGGCGTCTCCCGGGCGATCCCCTCCAGATCCACCGCCCTCGCGGCCGCGGAATCCATCACGTTCAGGACGGCGAAATCCGCACCCCTCACGGCCTCCTCGAACTCCTCCGGCCGCTCCCTCAGATCCCACATGTAGAACAACTCGACGTCCACCTCACCCTCCAAACGCTCCGCCGCCCGGGCCACGCTCAAGGAGTACGGCTGATGACCCACTACCACCACGGCCCTGACCAAAACGAACCCCCCGACCACCGACCCGCCCCCGGTCAAAAACCTTTCATACGGAAACACCGGAGAACGGCCACGACAATAACACCAAACACCATATATCGTAACACCAACCACCCGTACGCAACGACGACCACCGTAGGGGTACCCCGACGACCCGTAACACCGAGAAACATATCCGATCCGAGATCCCCAAGACCGAAGGGGCCCCGTTGCCGGCCGGCTGCCTCGTCCTAACCCTCCGGATGGACCGCACCACCGCCGCCACCACCGCCCTAACCCTGGCCGGCGTCACCACCGCCCTCGGCCTCGCCGCCTACGAGACCAGCCCCTGGACCGCCCTCGCCGCCGCCATCCCCATCGCCACCGTACTCCTCGCCGCCTTCATGATCGTACCCAGGTACGCCGTCGTCCAAGGCGACGAACTACTCCTCGTCGCCCCCGCCAGGACCGTCGAACTCAAGATCCAACGCGTCCTGGGCACCACCGACCTGACCCTACGCCACGCCCACCGCCTCCACGGCATCGGAGGCTTCCTCGGGTACGTCGGCACCTACAAGGTGAAAGGCATCGGGAAGTGCAAGGTCTACTCCAGGAGGAGAAAACGCCTCACCGTGCTCGAAACCCCCGAAGGCACCGTCCTCGTAGGCATCGACCCCGAAGCCCTCGGAGGCGCCACCGCCTGAGGTGGGGAAGAACTAGAGGAGGGGCCAGAGAAGAAGCCTCAGGAACGACGCCGTCTGATCCACCCCCGGACCCGCCGGCATGAACAACCACGACACGAACGGGAACGAACACCCGTCCGACCCCGCGCCCTCACCCGTGTCGAACGACAACACCGCGACCACAGGCACGTACGGGAACCCGAACCTCCCCGTCACCTCCGGCCACTCCGACTCCACGATCTCACGCTCGACGTCCACACTCCCACTCTCGGTGACCGGCAACACCGAAGCGTCCGGGAACACCAACGCCAGATGACGCGTCAGGAAGACCTGAAACGTCTCCCACGAAGGCGCCGAAGGCGGACGCGTCACGACACCCCCGGGCCACAGGAACAACTCCACCCTGGCCTTCACCGACCCCGACGTGAACAACGTGAAACCCAACGGCCCCGAGGGATACGCCGGCACCGGCCACTCGACGACCCCACGCTCGTACTCGGACCCCAACTCGGCGTCGTACATCTTCGGCACCACCATATGGTTCCAAATCCACCGATCCATCTCCTCCGCCGACATATGCACCGTCGGGATCCTCAGATCCAACACCAACACCATGTACTTCGAGTCCGGAACCAACCTGAAATCAAGCTGCTCCCACGTCCAAGACCTACCGTCGAAGCACCAGGTCACCTCCGAACGCCCCACCGGCTTCACCGGCGTCCCACCCGGCGGGATCATGTTCATCGCTATATCCATCGACGAAACGTCGTGGATCCACGCCCTCAACACCTCCGTGCCCTCCGGCAACAACACGTGCAGGGTCACCGGCTCCTCCTCCCGGAACGACAACAACGCCCTGTACTCCGCCTCCACGTAGTCGATCTTCCAACCGCCCACCTCGTGGACGCCCTCCACGAACAACTCGCTCCTGACGCCCACCTCGGTGAACGCCATCGGGGACGGCCACGCATCGCAGAAGGCCGGCACGCACGCGGCCAGCACCGACACCACCAGGACGAGGACCCACCTCACCCGTAACACCCCCATCGGACGCTCTCACACGTGAATTAATTTCCCAAAAAACATATAAGAATTTTCCATGTTCGGACGTCAAACCAATGACATAACTTGGGTAATGACCGGAGCTATAGTAGATACAATTTCGGTTATTAACGATATGTACTGCTGAAACTCTACAGGTAACGACGCAATGATAACCGCCAACAGCGCTGCTAGTAATATTCCGTTAAGCCTTGAAGTGCGTTCCCTTATTTTCTCATTATTTTCCTTTATATCTTCAGTTATTTAACTTTACCACAGTAATTTACGCAATAATCTATGCTTAAGTTGTTATCGCACTTAACCATAGTAGCGCAACATTCCACTGTAATAAGTAAAGTAATTGCCGGTAGTATACACATAAATTTGCGCAATGCTATTTACCCTCTTGTAATATTTTATTCACGATAACTGCGGAGATAGCATTTAAGATTTCATTAACGGGTAATATCCAGTATTTTGGAGATAACAAATCTATATTATTTAATTGACTTAGTCCTTCTATATTAAATGCTCCATGGACAACAGACGCAACAGGTAGGGGAAGGGTCAATAAAAATGAATGTACTAATGATCTTACAACGGCATCGCCGAGTATTTGTACTAAGTTACTGTAATAGGAGTTCCCTATTATAATAGATTCTATAATATGCATTATGGTTTCGAGTATACCTACACATACCCCTACATTTTCCATTGAATATCCCATATCCAACAGTATACGTTTGAACGTTTCCTCCAGTATTGGACTTACATACCCACATGAATAATATAGAGTGATTAATTTTACACTGGAATAGTTATTTACCCCAAACAAGTACATCACCGTATGTTTGATAATATAATCATCAATTAATTCGAAGAAAGCTACCCATAGCATCCCTATGAAGATCGGCAAGACTATTTCAACTCCGGAATACTCAGATAAATCACTCTTGATAATTTGAATAATAGGTTGTATATACTCCTTAAAAATGTAACATTCTAACGTACATAAACTCATAAGAACGATATACTCAATATATGTATTACCTACCACAAAATCGATAGAGTATAAAGTTTTGCCAACTATGGTATTCCTAATGTTAGATTTAAGTATAGCCTTTCTTATAGGTGATGGTATCGAACTTACCACATTAAAATATCTCCACGTGAACCAGTTAAGTACACTTTCTAAGACAAATCTAGCGGCTCTGTCAAAATTATATACGTATTTACGGATTAGTATCTTCGGATTTGAAAGTGTATTTATACTATTGATTAGTTCAAACACTATTTTCCCTGAGTTTACATCGTATACTATAATACCCGGCGGTTCAAGAGCATTAATCGATTTAATCAAAATCTTCTGATTGGATACATTGACGATGTTAATATGGTTCTTTTTCGCGTTAAATTCAATTATGTATTTTTCATAACCACGGTTAGAAACTAAGTGTATTATAAAGTAACCATTGGATATTTCGATGTTGTATATGTAACATGCTTCTATATCTCCAATTTCTTCCAAGCTTAAATTAGTATTAAATTTAATAATTTTATTGGGATGTACTTCTACGCTAGCGGTTGATCCAGTTATTATTATAGGATTCGAATTTCCGAACGCGTAAAGCTTCCCGTGGTAGAGTATAAGAATAGGAACTAAAAGTGAATTGTTAAACAAAGGATAATACGGCGGTCCGAGGATGATCAAATATGTATTATGACTTGAAAATGTATATTTAGTTACTAAATTATTGTTTAGATAAACTAGTATTTTGTTATTATCTATATATGTTCTTTCGGGACATCCTCTATTACATAGTTTTGACATTAATAAGTATACTTTACCCTTTTTGTACATACAGTAGTAACATATAGTTCCAGGTAACAACTGCCTTCCCTTTATACTATTAAAGTAGTTGATAACGTCGCTGGATGCATATATATGTAGATCGTTGCATTTATTTAGAATTCCATAGGCGGAGTTAACGACATCACTCATGAATATTGTTGTTCCTGACTTAACCGGAGAACAAGATGTATAAATTATAATCCCTATAGTAATTACAAGTGTAGAAATATTAAATTTGATCATATCCTGAACCCCAATTAAAAAGTGAGAACGCTAGAGAAAAGGTGGTACACTTACTATCGCTTTTATTATGGTGTTAATGAAATCTGCAAATGTCCACGTGTTCGTAGCCGCTGATGTAGTGCAATATGGATGGAATGTTATCCCTATGTAGCAGTTGTTCCAGCAGTTGCTGAGGGACTCTACGGTTATGGCGTGGTGGTTCACGCCGTTCTCGAAGTCGTACCCGCTTATCCACCCGCTCCTGAAGTAGGGACGGCAGTACCGGGCACCGGCGTTGCCTGTCGGATCCACGGGGACCCAGTTCCCGTTGATGTCGTACACCTCGACCCAGGCGTGGTCGTTCCCGCCCGGCCCTCCCAGCACGGGGCGCGCCGGTATCCCGGCGGCTCTCATCAAAGCTACCGCCAGGGCCGCGTGATCGCAGCAGTTCCACCCCATCCAGGGGTACTTGAGCACGTTCTCGGGGTGCCCACCGTTCCTGTAGTTGTCGTACCACCCGTAAGGCACCCAACTAGCGACCCAGTACGCTATCCGTACGGCCGCCTTGATCATCTCGTCGTCGGCGCAGGGTTTCCAGTCACAGGAGTACGGCTTCCCCCACTGCCTCCCGGTCTTAACCCACTCGTAGAACGTCCCCTCTGACACGTCGCCGTTACTGCTCCAGTTCACTCGTCCGAAGTTCGGTAACGTCATGGTATCCTGACTGTACAAGTCGAAGAGTGATGTGGCACCAGCCCACACATCGTAAACCTCGTGACACGCCTGGACATATGTCACATCGCGCGTAGGGTGTTCTACCGGGAACACGTACAGGATGAACTTGGCGGCGCGGACCCAGTTCTCGTAGTTGGGGGTCCAGTTCACGGACTCGCTGTTGGTGGTGACCCACTCGGCGGCTTGTGGGTGATCCTCGACCCAGTTGAACCAGGGTGGGCCCCCTGGGTGGAAGAGATCGGATGCTCCTCCTATGGGCGCGACGAGTAGCGCCAGGGGAGGGGCTACCACGACCGAAGCCGTGGTTTTCGACGTGACTGAACCCCCCCATTGAGTTATCTGTATTGAGAAAAAGCTTTTAAAGAAATCGATCCGGAGCTTCCGTGCCGGAGGAGAATGAGCCGCCGGGTCACCGTCCCCGTTCCCTCCGCCGCCTCAGCCCCTCGATGGCCTCGGCCAGGGCGTCCAACAGCGGCAGCGTGATCCTCTCAAGGTGGGCCCTGCACAGCTCGGCGAGATCCTCGTGCTCCTCCGGTCTCTCCACGACGGGGTCCGCGTGCTGGAGCTTGTTCCTGACGCGCCTGATCGGGGGATCCTCCAGGAACCTCGCCGGATCGTCCTCCTCGCGCCCCACGGCGTCCAGGAGCTCGCGGATCCTCCGGTCCTCCAACGCCCCCTTCAACGCGTTCCCCAGCGACCTCTTGAACGGCAGACCCGTCTCCAACGCCCCCGAGAGCCTTCCCACGTCTTCCGAACTCCTCCACACGGCCTCCCCCGCCTCGCCCTTCCTCCTCCTCACCAGCTCCCTCAGGTCCTCGTCCCCGGACGCCTCCGCCAACGCGCGCAGCGCCTCCAACTCCCTCCTCCGGGCCGCCTCGAGTCCCTCGGGCTCCAACACCTTGCACCTCAGCTCCTCGCACACGGCCTCCAGCAGCCGGGCCACCTCCGCCTCCGGAACCTCGCCCCCGCGACGGCCCGAGAGGGCCTGCGCCAGCACCGCCACCGCGCGCGCCAACAGGTGCACCTCGTTCATCAGGCTCGCCGCCTCCGCCACCCTCCCCCTGTCCAACAGGTACCTGCAGTACCTGCCCAGGGGTTCCCTCACGGCGTTCAGGACCGAAACCGCGAGCCCCAGCGCGTCCCCGTCCCCCTCAATCGGGGCCGACGTGAACACCTCCCCCAGGGTCTCCCACACGGTCTTCACCGCGTGACCCGGCACCCTCTCGAGCCGGGGCGGCTCGTTATCCCTCAGGAAATCCGCCACCAGCCCCGGCACCGGCATCCTCTCCAGCTTCGCCAACGTCCTCAGGGCCTCCAGATCCTCCCCCACGATCCGCTCCAACTCGTCCACCGACACGGGTGAGGGATCCCTGAGGAACTCCGCCAACACGTCCACGCTCCTCCACGCCAACAGGTGCGGAGTCGCGTCCATCACGACCCACCGATCGCCCTCCACCACACCCTTCACGTCCGGGCCCGCCAACGAGTACGACGCCGCGACGCCCTCCAGCAGGCGGGCCCCGGTGCCCTCCTCACCCTCGGCCGCCGAGAGGACCGCGTTCCTCGCCGCCGCCAACCTCAGCGCCGAGAGACAACCCAACGAGGCCGTGAACGGCATCACCCTCGCCCCGTGCGTCACGTCCAACAGGAGGCGGGCCTCGCCCTCCATCACCTCGTCCAGGAACCCGAGGACCGCCCCGTGGACCTCGGACAGCAGACCGTACGGGTCCGTGAGCGGGACCGCGCGCTCCTCCACCTCGTACCCGAGCTCCTCCAGCGGTCCCCTCACCCTATCCTCGAACCCCTCCCTCTCACCCTTCAGGATCTCGTCCGTGGACACGACGATGACGCGACCCGGCTCCACGTCGGACCCCTCGTGGACGGACTCGAGCAGGGCGATCGTACCGAGCTCCCTGGGGGAACCCCTCACCACGTCCACCGGTTTGCCCTCGACGCGCACCTTGGACACGTCCTTCGGGGACTCGCCCGACAGCCTCTTCACTAGATCCGCCTCGATGAGCCAACCCTCGTCCGGGGCCCTGTACCCGGAGACGCGACCCAGCACCATCAGGACGTGGACCTTCACGGGAATCCCTTCGAGAGACCCGAGCCGTCACACTTTTCGGTCAATCGATATCCGCCAGGAGGTTCCCCAGCACCCCCGAGTAACCGGGGTACCAGCGGCCTAGCACCCGGACGATGAAGCCTCGGAGGCGCTCGGGATACCTCGGGATCGGATTCTCGAGAGAATCACCCTCGATCGAGAAACTCCAGGTCATTCGATGGAGGATAACTGCCTTCGCCCGCTTCTCGAAAGGTGGGAGCTCGTCGAGCAGGCTCCTTAGAATCGAGTGGAGATTGCGAACGATCTTCGTGGCTAGGGCTAGAAAATCCCTCTTGGGTAACTCGAGGAGCTCCTCCACGACCTCCACAGATTCCTTGTGAGGGACCCCAAGGTACACGGTACGACCACGCCGACGGCACGCGGCCTTCCCGGGCCTGAACCTCGCAACGAAATACGGCCCGTAAACCCTGTCGTTCACATGACGCTCGGTCGCCTCGAGACACGGCTTCTGCCGCCGGCGCCAGGCTTCACGAAGAACCCGGATCACCCGAATCCGCTCGACGGGGTCCGTCGGGATGGGGAGCCTCGCCACGCTCGCCACCCTCGCTCAAGATTTGTATGGCATGAGTAACTCCACCCTGATAAAACTTGCCCTTAGGGGGACGCCCTCCAAACCTCCCATACAAACACGCTCACACCGAGAAGCGGGGCGAGACGGGCCAAACACCCCACCTCTCACGCCATACAAACCTGAGACCGATCGAGGAGCGAGCCGCGCCGAGGCCCAACACGACCCACCGAGGCCTCCTCGATGTTCTCACCGGGACCTACTGAGGAACTCCCAGGCCCCTATTGAGACCCTCCACGCTCCGAAACCGAGGGCGAGATTCGGTTCTTCGAAGTACCTCGAAAGCTCCTCGATAGGTCTCCGACAGCTCCTCCTTGGGACACACCACGGGTTCGAGGAGCTCACGTTCAGCGTCACTTGTCATGCCATACAAACCTCGGCGGGAGCGATCCGGCGGGGCGAGCTCGAAACACATCACTTTTCCCTAGACCGAGGCCCGTTCACACCACGGGAAGGGAACGAGGGGGTGAGAGAACACGAAACCCCGCCCCCTCAAACGGGCCGGACACCGCGTTAGGCTCTCCTCCCACGCCATCGAGATCTCGACACCCACCCGAAGGCTCACGATCGAACCCGAGGACGTGGTGAAGGTCCACGAAAGGGTCAGGACCAGGTCCAAGTCCACCGACCCGTACGACGACGTGATCGTAACCCTCATCCTGAGGAACCTCGAAGCCGTGAGGATCCCGGCCGACCGGAGGATCTACCACGGCCTCCACGCCATCCTAGCCGCCCGCGACGGCGACATCGAGGAACTCCTGAGACACACCACCCGTCTCACGAGGAAGTACGGCGCCCCCGTACCCGTGGAAACGCGGGACGGCGTCGAACTAAGGTGGCCCTGGCTCCACGTGACCGTACCCCGAGCCGAGGCCCCACGCATCGTGAGAGAACTCCTGAAGGTCAGGTTCGGCAGGTACACCGAGGACCTCGAGAAGCTCAAACCCAGGACCGTCGCCGCCACCGTCCTGACCGCCCCACTCATCGCCCTCGGCGCCGGGGGCAAGGGAAGCAAGGGGGGCGCCAAGGCCCTCAAGGGCGTCAAACTATCCAAACTCGCCTCCAAGGCCCTGGCGAAGGCCGCGAAGAAGGGCGCGGCCAAGAAGATCGCCGGACGCCTCCTAGAGAAGATAGTCCTCAAGACGGCCGCCGCCGTCCTACCCCCCGTGCTCGCCATGACCGCGTTCTACTACGAGGTGGCCCGCAAGGTGGACATCCCGAGCCCATGGCTGCGGGGCCTAGTGCTCGCCAAACTCCAGTACCTCGCCCTCGTCACGGGCCTCTGGTGCTGGTTCGCCCCCATCCCAGTGGGACTCGGACACACCGAACTCCTACCCGTGATCGCCGCGGGATCCGCGATCCTGGCCGTACCCGCCCTCATCACCGTCCACACCTACCACGTCCACCCCGTCAAGTACCCGGTGGCACTCGACCTCCAACCCGCCTCGAAACACCGTAAGACCCTCCTTGCCGCCGGGTACCTCGGCCTGCTCACGGCCCTCATCGTCTCGCTCGCCGTCGGATCCGACGTGGGGGAACCCATCGGACTGGCCTCGCTGCTACCCATAGCCGCCCACGAGACCCACAGGGCCCTCCGCGCCAGACGCATCGCCGTCAGGATGTGGCTCCCCGAAGAGGCGGTCCCGCGCGAGCAACCCCGGAGAGAACCGGCGTGAGGGAAGGTCACAGCTCTAAGCGCTCCTCCACCGCCCTGGCCACCGGCTCCCTCGCCGGCCTCGCCACATCGCCCCGGCTCGAGGTCTATCGTTACGATTATCGTAACTATACTTGTGCGAGTTAGATCCTGGATGCTTGCAGCCCGTGGATATGGGGGTCGAACAGGGTTGGATACGGCCTATTAGTGGATGCATAATCGGTTGCCCTTCTAGGAGCCGAGTTTGGTTGTCTGTAGCTTCCTAGTTCAGGTGAACCACCGTCGTACTGGAATCAGTAAAGTTAAGGATTAAATTGAGGAGAAAAGTTTAAAGGTATGGAATTCATATCTCACCTTGGTCACCAATTGACGAATATCTACGCCACTAGGGCCAATCTATCAACTGTGGAGAGAGAGGAGAAATAAGTATCACAAAAACGAATGGGGGTGAATAAAATGGACAAGGTCGTATTAATGATTTCGACTCCTATTTTGTTCCTGATATACTTTAGAGTGGTACTAATGTATCCTGTATTTGTAATGATTAGATAACACGTGTCCTAAATAGTTTGCCAGATAGATCTGCTATTGGCGAATATGGCACGGAAACCGTAAAGGATCACCGATGTCAACGCATCGCCTAGTGGTACCAGTGAAGTCAACGAGGTCGTGAGGTTCCGCTGGAATTATCCTCGCTTTACACGGATTTAGCGATAACGGTGTTGGAAAACGCCGCGGTAGCGCCTGAGTAAAGGATCGAGACGGATGTTACGGGGAGTTATGCAGTAGGTACCCGGGAAGAAGGAGTCGACGTTCCCGAGGGGAACGGCTCTGTGAGCGAGGAGAGCGTCAGTGAGAGCAGAGGGGGATACCTGGGCGCGGAGTCACCCCGGGACCCCGCGGAACCTCTCCTCCGGCACCTCCCTGAGCTCGGCGAACAGCCCGCCCAACCTCCTGAGTATCCTCCTGACGACCGGTCGTGACACCGAGGGCTTCCCGGAGGGCCACGTGCAGGTGGGGAGCCTCAACGCCCGCGGGTCCGAATCGATCCTCATCGCCTCCTCGATCGCGCCCGCCCAGTCCAGGTAAGGCATCACGGCCGCCGGGTTCTCGTAGATCAACACGTAATCCTCGCACACGTAGTGCCTCAGGTTGGCGGACGGGTACCCCTCCACGACACGGAGGGCCCGCGTGAGCGCGTGAACCGCGTACTCGGCCGAATCCCTCCCCACGACCCCCTTCAACACGTCGCCCTCGTACCTCACGTAGAACGTCTCCACATCCTCCCTCAACCCGGGACCGCTCACCAGAACCTCCGCCCGACCCCCCTCGCCCGGCGGCGGCACCAACAACGTCTTCTCCCACTCGACCCTCACCCTACCGACACCCACGTTCTCACGCCCCAACGCCACCGCTCTCGTCACCGCCATCGTCCACCAACCCCTGCCCACGAGACGGGCGACCCGCCGATCGTAATCCTCCACCGGCACCACCGGGATCCCACCGCCCCTCGGCCTCCCCACCACGATCCAAACCCTACCGTCCTTCTCGAACGTCTTACCCGGAGCGTAGTAATGGACCACGTCCCAACTCGACACGTCCCCCCTGAGCACCGTACCGCTCCGCGCGTCCACGATCCTGTACCTGGCGTCCCCGTAGAACTCCTCCCTCAACCTCCAAGGCTCCACCGCGAACGGACTCGACGCCCTCGCCGGGACCGCCTCCACCCTCCCCTCCAGGTAATCCCTCTCGAACCTCCTCGGGCTCTCCAACACGAAGGACGACCACGGGTCCGCCGGGATCAGATGGGACTCCGCCGGCTCACCCCTCCTACCCGCCCTACCCTCCCTCTGAAGGAAATCCGAGACCGAGGGTGGCAACCCCACGTGCACGATCCTGCCCACGTCGCCCACGTCGATGCCCACCTCGAGCGTCTTCACCGTCACGATCAGCCTGAGATCACCGCGCCTGAACCCCTCCTCCACCTCCTCCCTCTCCTCCTTGTCCAACGCGCCGTGATGATAAGCCGCGGGCAAACCCTCGTCCCTGAGAGCCCTCCCGATCCTCTCGGCCTCCGCCCTGGAACGCGCGTACACGATCGTCTTCACGTCCTCGTCCTCGGCGAACCCCTCGAGCAACCGGAGGAGATCGACCTCGGAGTACCCGTCGTACGCTAGGTACGTCCTCGGACCCATCGACCCCCTTCCCTTCACGACCTTCACGGGCCTACGGGTGACGTCCCTGATCTCCCTCGCGAACCTCCCGGGCTTACCCACCGTGGCCGACATGAAGATCTGGGGCACGTGCCTCAGGGCCTTGGCCAGGCCCAGGAGCTTGTTCGCTCGCCTCGGATCGTAGTGGTGCACCTCGTCCCACACGATCGCGCCGACCTCGGACGCGACGTAATCCCAGAACTCTCCATCGTTCCTCGCGTGATACCAGAGCATCTGCGGGTTCGTGAGGACGACCTCCGCCCGGTCGATGGTTTTCCTCCAACCCCGGTGATCCCCGTCCGCGATCACGACCTCGATACCGTACTTCCTGAAGCGTCCCTCCTGGTCCCGGGTGAGGGGCTTCGTCGGGTACACGAAGAGGATGGGGCGCTCCTCCCAGGCCGCCGCGAGAGCCGCCTCCGTCTTACCCGCGCCCGTACCCGCGATCAGGAGGACGTTACGGCCCTTCCGGAAGGCTTTCACCGTCTCGACCTGATGGACGTACGCCTCGTGATCGGGGAGCCTCGGGCAGAAGCGGGAGAGGGGCACGCCCGCGGGCCTCGGCTTCTCGCCCGGGCGTCGTAACCTCCACGCGACCCTCATCCGGATACCTCCGTGAGGTCGAGGTCCGCGTCGACGCCATCGATCCTCAGGAGGGGTCCGAGGACCCGCTTGACCGACTCGGGGTCCGCGCTCTCGAACTCCATCTCGACGTCGACGGAGGAGACGCCCAGGAGGGCCATCGCCTTGAGGGCCTCGGTGAGCTTACCCACCCCATCCTCCTCGAGGACGATCTCCACGTCGACGTTCCCCTCCTCGTCGTAGCCGTGCACGACCACGGATCCGAGGCCCTCGTCGACCGGGACCCTGATGTGCGGGGGCACCTTCCCCCTGACGAACACGTCGACCTTCCCGCTCACCCTACCGACGTCCTCCAGGGCCTCCTCGAGGTCCTCCGGCGACCGGACCGTGCGTTCGATCCTCTCCCCCTCCACCAGCTCGACGGTGGAGCCCTCGACCCTGACCGTACCCTCCTCCTCGAGCCTCCCCAGGACCTCCTCCACGGAGGCGCGGTCCACCTCCGTCCCGAGGCTCTCCTCGAGCTTCCTCACGAGGTCCTCGAGCCCCGCGCGTCCATCCTCCCCGCGGAGGGCCTCCAGGACCTCATCCCTGGTGACGCGCCTGGGCCCCTCCTCCTTCCCGCGCGGGACCACGACGATCTCCTCGGCCTCCCGGAGGAGCACCTCTGGTTCCACGCGCTCGAGCCTCTCCCGGCCCCTCTCCGCGATCAGCTCGCCCTCCTCCACGGCCCTCGCCAGCGCCTCGGCGATCGTCCTCTCCACGATCTCCCTCACACGGTCCGGGACGCCCTCGCACAGGTCCTCGAGGATCTCGGCCACCGTACCCCCGTCCCCGACCCTCTCCACGATCCACTCGATCGGCGGCCTCAACTCGGAGGGCGGGCCCACCTCCCACGACCCGTCCAGGTCCAGGGGGCATCCCTCGAGGTAGTGGTACCTATCGCCCCTCCTAGCGGCGAGGAGACCCATCCTCACGGCCCTCCTCAACGCCTCCCTAACCCTGGCCCTCGGGGGCCACCCCTCGCCCGGCCTCCTCAGGAACTCCCTGTACACCTCCACGGCCTTCATCACGGAGGTCACGATCCTCCGGGCCAGGAACTCGGGCGCCACGTCCTCCCTCAACGGTAGCCTCTCCATCACGACCTCACCCAGGGCCCCCGGACCCTTGCCCAGCGCCTCCCTCAACGTCCTCTCCTCGAACCCACCCCCCTCGCTCGGCACCAACACCACGCCGTAAGCGCGCCTGATCGCCTCCCTGAGGCTCCTCTCCCTATCCCTGGCCCTCCTCCGCAGATCCTCCTCCAAACCCTCCGCCTCCCTCCGACCGAACGCCACCCTCACCGCCTCCAGGTTCAACGCCGCGTCCACCGCTCTCTCGAAACCCTCCTCGTCCGGCACGAGGAACGCCACCGCGTTCGGGAACCCGGAAGGCCTGAAGTCACCCGGATCCTGCCCGGGCTTCAACACCACCAGCACCGGACCCTCCCGGACCGCCTCCTCCACCTCCCTCACCGACCCCGGCCAGACCAACACCTCCAGGTCCGGCACCTCGTCCAACGGCTTCAACTCCGGCGTCACGTCCACCCCGAGACCCGACCACTCCTCCCTCATCGCACGAACCTCATCCCTACCCGCGTACAGGAACCCCTTCAACACCCTCTCACCATCCTCCCAACCCAACTCACGCCTCGCCTCCACGATCAACGCCGTCGCGTTCTTCCTCTCCCTGAACACGAACCTACCATCCTCCGTCACGTGGTAGTACCACAACCTCTCCGGGAACCTCCTCTCCAACAACGACTCCAACTCCGCCCTCGAGAACACCCGATCCGGCCTCGCCACCGCCACCAACACGTCGCTCAAACCCGCACCCTTCCCACCACCCAAACTGTGCAGGAACACCACCCTCGCCACCTCCACCGGGTCCAGATCACCACCGACCCCCACGTCACGCGCCCTCTCCTCCACGTCCCTCACGGCACCCTCCGGCGCCTTCACCGGATCCAACAGACAAGCCCTCACCACATCGTCCCTCAAACACGCGTGCTCCGCACCGACCCACGGCGCCCCCTCGTCCTCCCTCAACGCGTAACGCGTCAACGCCGCCAACGCCCTCAACGCACCCCTCGTCCTCTGAAACCCCTCCACGTCCGCCAACCTCCACAACGCGTCCACCAACACCGGATGAAACGGCCAACACCGCTCCAACCTCCGCCCCCACTCCCGCGCATCCCTCCCATCCAACTCCAGATCCACCAACCTCGACACGAACCCCTCCACCACACCACGCGACGGACCCTCCACACGCTCGAACAACCTCCTCCTAGCGATCTCCAAGAACTCCTCCTCACCACCCACCGGCTCCACCGGCTCCGACGTACGACGCAACACCGACGAAAGATCCTCCGAAACCTCCCTAACATCCTCCCTCTCAACCCTCCCACTCAACTCCCTCGCGTAATCCCTGTACACACTCTCATCCGGGATAGCAACCGCCAACCCCGCCCCACACACCTCCTGCACACCATCATGAAGAACCTGAAAGAACTTCACCAACGCATCCCTCTCACCCGGCCTCCTCCCCACGATCAACGCCGGCGCCTCATCCACCAACGTCAACACGAAATCACAACCCTCCAACACACGCTCCAACGCCTCCCTCACATCCCCACGATCGATACGCCCCGCGTCCACCACACCCGGCCAACGCCCCACCCACTCCTCGTACACCGACCTATCCAACAACGCCGCCCACACCAAATGAGCCGCCCTCGAATCCCTCGCCTCCCTCGCCCAACCCGGCAACAACGACGAAACCTCCAACCCATCGATCGCCACCACACGACCCTCCAAACCCTCCAACCGCTCCAACAACCCGTCCAACCCCTCCGCCGGACCCCGACCCAACACCTCCTCAACCCTAGGCACGAACACCTCACGCGCCACACCCGGATCCCTCACCAGATGCCACAACCCCACCAGAACGTGCGTCTTCCCACCCCCGAACCTCGTCGCCAACACCGCCGTACCCTCCGCACCCTCCACCAAACCCCGCAGAACCCTCAGGAAAACCTCCACCATACCCCTCGTCGGCACCGTCACCTCGAAGAACCCACCCGGATCACCCAACACCTCCTCCCTACCCTCCACCACACCCGCCAACCTCACCTCGAACGCCCTATCCAACCGACCCTCCAACACGAAATCACGCGGCCTCACCAACTCGCCCAAACCCGCCAACCCCAACGACACCCCCCACGAGCATAGGGTGGTTGAGGAATCACAAAAACTTAAAAAGATTTCCCAACCGGGAACGGGCAGGGGGCCGACCCCGTGGGCAGGAAGATCGACGTGTGGTTCCCCGCGGCCGAGGTCTCGGAGAAGGCCGCCAGGGAGCGAGCCGTGATCTCCAGACAAACACCCCTCAACTACCTCCACGTGTGGTGGTCGAGGAAACCACTCATCACCTCCCGAGCCGCCACCCTACTCACCCTCGTACCCGAGGACACCGACGAAAAAACCCTACGAAAAATCCTAGGCCTAAACGCCAAAGACCCCTGGCAAACCCACCCCCTACGCGATCCAGAACTGAAGAAAAAACTAAAAGAACTCTACAAAAAAGCCACAGGCACCGAAACCCCACACGTCGTAGACCCCATGGCCGGCGGAGGCTCAATCCCACTCGAAGCCCTCAGAACCGGATGCAAAACCACAGCCATCGAATACAACCCCGTCGCATGGCTAATCCTCAAGGCCACGCTCGAGTACCCGATCGAGTACGGGGGCGAACTCCTCGAGGAAATGCGCGGGTTCTTCACCGAGGTTCGGGACGAGCTGATCGAGCGCGTGAGCGGGTTTTACCCACACACGAAGCGCTTCGATAACGTTTGGGTTAAGTGGATCGAGTGCCCGAGGTGCGGGTTAAAGATCCCATGCACTCCCAACTACTGGTTATTGAGGAAGAGTGGAAAACCCGAGGAATCCCTCGTCATCCTACCCGAGATTCCAGAGGATGATAACGAGGTTGGGTTCGACGTGGTCAAGTACTCTGAGGTGGAGGGTGAGTTCGATCCCGGTGATGGAACCGTGAATAGGGGCGTTGTGTCCTGCCCGCGGTGCGGTACTACGATTCAACGCGAGCAAGTGCACCGGCTTTTCCAACGACAGTTCGAGGGTGAGCACGGGTTCGTTCGCGCTTACCTGGCCGCGATCGTTGAGGGTTCGGGTAGGAAGAAGGAGTACCGCGCGGTTACTGAGCGGGACCTGGAGTACTTCGAGCGGGCTCGGGAGGAATTACTCGAGCGGTGGGACGATTTGACCACCGA